>Ga0228710_1000076_pt1 | contig 76984 bp, 46 predicted proteins | sample MedpolnodulmetaG_FD_177995 | JGI IMG/M metagenome (GOLD analysis project Ga0228710, IMG submission 177995) | Root nodule microbial communities from Medicago polymorpha collected in Santa Monica, California, United States - pink nodules | ecosystem: Host-associated > Plants > Roots > Nodule...
AAAAAACCAAGCAACCGAAAAAGCATCCCACATCTTTCTTACCATTTCCATATACTTTCCTATCTTTTCTCTAACTTTATTTTAAACCAAATGTCGTATATTCGAAAACGTGACACTACCAAATCCCAATCAATCATCAATATATGTAATGGATGGTAAGTTATAACATCGCATATCTTCGATTCACACGATGTACAACATATTTGTCCCTATCCTCTTACTAGTATATGTAATCAGACAGTCAAAGACCGGCAATGTTACGGGTAAGAGACAATAGCACCAAACACATTTTACGTCACTCGTGTGGTGTGCTATGCAAGTTGGTTCAACGTACAAAAATCGACGGTTATAGCTTTCCCTTAATAATATACACTACCATTTCATCACGATATATCTATCTCCAAACTCTAACTAAATTTTATTCAATTTTTTACTATAACAAGACAAACACATAAATGGAAAGAAATTAGCGATTAATAGCATAATATTGCTCTCACTGGAAATTTCATACGAATCCAAAACTTTATTACATCGTTTATATTATCTCCAGGAAAAAGTTGATAACATCATAAGCAGGTTCAGAAGAAGAAGAAGAACGGTACGAAAATAATGGAGATCAAAGCTGGTTTGTCAGCACTCGTTACTGGTGGTGCTTCTGGAATCGGTAACACACCAATCATATATTTTTCCATTTCACTTTTCATTTTCAAATATTGGCATAGCCAATTATATCATCATATCAATGATTTCTGTTTGTAAATATATATGTTTGATACTATTGATGCGTGTAATCCGATTCTATGTTTATGGTTTCTGTCTTGTACAGGTAAAGGTCTTGTTCTAGCTCTTGCAGAGAAAGGTGTATTTATCACAATTGTTGATTTCTCTCAAGAGAAAGGAAGAGAAACCGCAACTCTTGTTCAGAAAATCAATACCAAGTTTCATCCTAACTTACAACATCCATCTGTCTTGTTTGTGAAATGCGATGTCACCAACTCAAGTAAGTATGGCTATAGCTGTTGTGTTTCCATTCCATGTAGTGAATTAACACAACCTTGGCCGACCTTCACCTCTTATACACGAGGTTCCAAATTTTCTAAAATGAATCAACGGACATGACACTGATACAAACACATTGACATTAGTAATAGTTACAACTAAGTAAATGTGATTGTGTCTGACACAACACTTGTCTCAAACCATACACACTTTCAATTTGAAATGTCGTTGCTACATAGTGGACAACCTTCTTCTAGGAGATCCCGGAATTAATTAAATACTTATTACTTGTGACTAAGACCTGAATCATAATTATCTAGGTTGGGCCTATACCATCATCCCTATCATGCTGTTGGTGCTCTATCAACAGTCTTGGGCGCCTCCCCTAGCAAAATCATCCAATTTATTCAACAAGAAAAATTAACACCACTTAACATTTAGCCTTCCACACCTTTCAACCTCCAACTATCATGAAGTAATGTAATATATAGTAAACATGGATTCCGTAAATCATCAAATGCACTTGTTAGTTTGTTATACAGATGTATTAACTCAAAGCCACTAACAGGGGATCTAGCTGCTGCATTTGAGAAGCATGTTTCAACATATGGTGGACTAGACATTTGTATTGCCAGTGCGGGGATTGGTAACCCTATTCCATTCGATAAGGATCCAACGGATGGCACTCGTTCGTGGAGACACACTCTTAATGTGAATTTTATTGCTGTTTTTGACACCACCCGCCTTGCGGTGAGTTTGAAATTTGACCTGGTTTTGTTTTTTTATATCCTTTAAAGTAGACTTTTACTTGATTCTTCCTAAAGAAAGTTGGTTTACATTCTTAATGTGGAAGATATAATGATTTTCTTTCACATAATCACACAGTTCAAAATTTGTTGTTTAAATAAATAAAGAGACTTGAAGCCATTGATTATTATTGACACATTGATTGTCCTCATTTCAATAGATTAAAACCATGGAAGCTTTGAAAAGGCCTGGCACAATCATCAATCTGGGTTCTGCTTCTGGTCTTTATCCAATGTATGGTGACCCTGCCTATACTGGTTCTAAAGGTTTGTCATTTACTGGCTTGAGAATTTTCTGTTGCATTTTAAAAAATTAAATTAAAGGATCCCTAAGATATCCTTAAGCTTTTGCTAAAGACAGATTTTATTATGTTTAAGAGATTTTTGTTATAAACATAATTCTAAGAAGAGAGCTTTTAGCTAAAAAGTTGTTTTCAAATTAAGAAAAATTTAAGGTAGAACAAATAAAGTTGTTTAGTGTCAAACAATGAGTTATGTATCTCCACATAATTTGTAACTTACCATTGCTCCATGGAGGATCCTTTACTCTTAGTATTATCTGATTGTTTGCTTACCCAAAAACTGTACTTACTATTGCTTCCTAAACTGTTACTTCACTTCGGCAGGTGGTGTTGTTATGTTTACTAGAGCACTCCGTTTATACAAACGTCAAGGAATCAGAATCAATGTGCTTTGCCCTGAGGTAAGAGTTGTTTTTGGACTTTGAAGAATGGATGTTTTTGGTTATAAAATTAAGCTTTAATCTATGGAAATAATAGAAACTGTTAATGTGAATGAAATATATTTTTTGTTTTTATTTTTTTATTTCACCTTTAATTGTTAATACATCACATTATTCTTTACTTCATTTACTTTTATATGACAAACATTGAAAACATTTTCTCAAAAAGTCATGAATTATGATATGTGATTATAGCACTCAAGTCGTAATGACTTACACGAAACTTGGGCATGATATTGTTTAAGGAAAACCGGATTCCTTATTATTTCAGCCAACATGAATTGGTTTTAAATGTATTTATTTTTTCAAAATATTTTTATGCTTTTCTACAATTTACTATAATTCCCCAAATGTTTAGTGCAGTTTATTGAAACTGAGATGGGCTTGAAGGTGGATCCCAGACTCATTAGTATGATGGGGGGCTTTTTACCTATGGAAATGGTGGTGAAAGGTAAGTCTGCATGTTTCCTTGCCTTTGGCATGCTTTGGCTAAAAGAGTGTCCGTGTTTGCTATTTGTAGAGCTTTGTTTTATATATGGTGAATGTTGCAAATGTCGCGCTGCCTCATAGAGCTGGTTGATAGGCTTCTGTTACCCTCTCGGTGTTAGAATATCTAGAAATATATCATAAGTTTTTGTTTTTTGAAAGATACATCTTCATATAATAAGGCAAAGCAACACGTTATTTGGACCAACTTTCAACAGTTTCATTTAATATTTAATATGCCCCTTAGTTTTTTATTGACAGAAGAATGTCCCGCATTAATAATTCAATGATTGGTCTATATTTCTCATCATGCATAAATAAATTTTGAATGAAATTATTTAAACCTCTCAAGGTGCTTTTGAGCTCATCACGGATGAGAGTAAAGCCGGTCATTGCCTATGGATTACTAATCGTCGAGGTCTGGAGTACTGGCCCACCCCATCAGAAGAAGCAAAGTACTTGACACGTCCTACACGTTTCAGGAGGAAATCTGAATACCAAGCTCCATCAATTAAACTACCCGATAGTTTTGAGAAAATGTGAGCATTTTAACTCTATTTCTCTTGCTGTGACACGTGCGCACACACACACACACATGTATGCCTCTGGAAGGTGTTTCGTTTCTATTTCCGTAGTGTTGGAAAAGGTGCATTTTCATATTAAAGTTGGCTGGTATTTTGTCTATGTCTTCTCATGATTTTATTCATTTAAAGATGGGTTCTTTAGTGGTTTCATATAGTTGCGTACTGTTTGCAGAGTTGTTCATACCTTGACTCACAACTTTCGGAACGCTACCAGCATTGTCAGAGCACCATTGAGATTACCTATAAAACCAAACCATGTTCTTGTGAAGATAATTTATGCTGGTGTAAATGCTAGTGATGTAAGTTGTTAAATCTTTCTAGAGGACTTGTGTGCACATTTATTTTTTTAAACATCTCTCTCAGAGACGCGTCCACCAGGCCCTAGCTTACTGTCAAATGGCCTCAGCTGTAGCAAATGGGCCTTGGTTCGTCTGTTAGAGAATAACGGATTAGCTCAATAAATTCAAGTTCAAGGGAAACAGTTTGGACTTAGAATTAAATACACACTAATCTTCTTAATCTATTATACATGCTATGCTATACCCTCATTTCATCTAGAAACCATAATTCTATCTAGAATTCTGACAAAACTTTGTAATGATAGGTAAATTTTAGCTCAGGCCGCTATTTTGGTGGCAATAATAAAGAGACTGCAGCCCGTCTTCCATTTGATGCAGGATTTGAGGTATGATGTCTCCCCAAACATAGATTTCTTTTATGAAGCTCACCACTTGAGGCAGTATGCCTATACTCATTTATGTAATGAATTTCATTTGTATTTTAGGCTGTGGGAATAATTGCAGCTGTTGGGGATTCTGTCACTGACTTGAAAGTTGGCATGCCGTGTGCATTCATGACTTTTGGAGGCTATGCTGAATTCACAATGGTGAGCAGTTTTTAACATATTGATAATATTATTCTTTCATACATTAAGATAATCATTGGTGTTTCCATCTACCACTTTTTTTCAAACTTTGAGTTTTGAATATTAAGTGTATGTGATGGTAATTCTATTGTGAATTTGTGATGCTTCTTATGATGTAAGTTACTGATGATGTTGTGTTTTTACTTGGGTTAGATTCCTTCAAAACACGCCCTTCCAGTGCCTAGACCAGATCCAGAAGGTGTTGCCATGCTTACCTCGGGATTAACAGCTTCAATTGCTCTAGAAAAGGTTGATTAATATAAGATTATCTCGTTGCTTAAGATGTATTCTGATTTGAAACTCTAGTCATCTCATGTAACGATGAAATCCAAGTTTTTTCATGATATACTACCATCTGTGAACCTTAAATTTGGTGTTCGTTAATCTTCTACTTCGTTGGCATGTCCTGATATGAGCTTTTGTATACTGCAAAGGCAGGACAGATGGAATCCGGAAAAGTGGTCCTTGTTACGGCTGCTGCAGGAGGAACTGGTCAGTTTGCTGTTCAGGTGCCCTCACAAATCTAACTCCACCTTTCTTTAACATATGCATATATTGTATGTGTCACTAGGAATTAATTATTTGATCGAATTGGAAGCTTCTTGATATTTTATACTTGTAGGCAAAGCCTGGGCAATGGCAAACTAAACATCATGATTTAGACAAAATTCAGAATGTTTTGTTTTCTCCATTTACTTTACGATCTTATTTTAACAGAAGACATTAGTTATTGATACTATTTCTTTCCCCTCCTTTTACCATTGTTTATTCTTGAGGTCATAAAAAGAGCTCTTATATGTGTTCCCTTGATTCCTTGAGACCTAAGATAACTAATCACTATTTAAGAAAAGGATTGCTAGTTGTTCTTTGCGGTTATTTTCCATTGCGTGGCTCGGTAACATGTATTCTATGTGTAGCTTGCAAAATTAGCAGGTAATACTGTGGTTGCCACTTGTGGAGGTGGGGCAAAGGCCAAGCTTCTGAAAGAGTTGGGAGTCGACAGAGTCATTGACTATCACAGTGAAGATATAAAAACGGTATTTTTTTTTTTATCCTTTGATTTGTTTGGAGTTCTGATGATAATATCTATGATATACTTTATGACAGTATACCTTTGTTTGATTATAGCTGATCTCACCCAGTGAAAAATGCTTTATTTTACTGTCTGTTGGTTTGTTTGTTTGTTAAGGTCGCGATATCGTAACTCAAACACTTTTTATTTTAAAGAATTACATAAAAGAACTGTATAATAATATAACACCAACGGTTAATGGGTCCTTTACGTAAACAAGTCCTTTGGCCCTTCACACATTTTTACTAATTTTTCTTTTTGTTGTATGTGGACCATTGGTGTGATCTGCAACATTTTTGGCATAAGATATGCATACACAAATACTTACATGCATATAATTAAACTCTAAAACAGCGCATTCATTGAACTTAACTCAAACACATTATGACACTCACATGTTTTTCGGGTCCTTTGATATATATAGCTAACTGAAATATCCAACATGGGGCTGTTTAGTTTCTTACACATAATACATGTGATGCTAATTATATTCATTAAGGGAGCTGCTTATGCCATCTCATATGCTTTGTTAAAAGAGTTTTGAGACTAGTTTCCAGAATATTTGCTTGCTATTATCGATAGACCTCAACCTCTACTCCCTTTTTATACCATACAATACAGTTTACCATTTCATAGAGAAACGACACCAGGGTGAAACTCTTGAACATTAAATTAGAGGTACACAGGAATAGAACCTAGCGAGCCTCGAAGATTTGTTTTCACAAAAAATAAAATAAAAGAAAAAATCCATATTTTCTTGAATTGAAGAAAAGTAGAGTCCACTTTAAAACTGTTGAGAAAGTAGTGAATCTAGCGATACAACATCTCTGTTGAGCAATTTGCAATGTGGAGTGCCTCTTTAAACAAATATGCTCCATCAACTAGGCCAACCCTTCAATATCAATTTATTATGTTCGTTGAGAAAAGCATAAAACCAAATGGTCATAGCCAATGTAAGCTGCTTCCATCAACGTGTTAAGTTTGTGACATACTTTTGCAGGTTCTAAAGAAAGAGTTTCCAAAAGGTATTGACATCATCTACGAGTCTGTCGGTGGTGACATGTTAAAATTGTGTTTGGATGCTTTGGCAGTCCATGGACGACTCATTGTTATTGGCATGATTTCTCAGGTTTTTACTTGTTTTATTTTTCTTCTCATGCCACAATTGTATGCCACCAAGTACTAGCTACCTTTTCTTTACAAGGTAGCATGATTCATTTAGTGATTCTAAATTCATGTAATACCCTGGATTTTGTCCTCATTTAAGTATAATGGAAAATGAATTTTAACTATGTTTTTTTCATTAATATCAGTATCAAGGAGAAAAGGGTTGGACACCGTCAAAATATCCTGGACTATGTGAGAAGCTCTTGTCGAAGAGTCAAGCTGTGGTATGTAAAAATATGAAGTTATGCACTTGTAGGCAGCCGCTACTTTTGTTTGTGATTGCTTATTTCATTGTCACTTATTCTTGTGACATATGGAGCTATAAATATCCATCTTTTGAGGAGTCAAACTTATGTTTTTTTTTTTGGATGGTGGTAAAGTTGAACTATCATGCCTCAATCTTGTTGTCAAATCCTGCAGTGATAGACTATGGGAAGGAGAAACACTTGTTCTTTTCAAGAGTCTATTATCTTTTTGTTAGCAAGTAAAGTTAATACAAATTTTAGAAAATAAAAATATAAAATAGTTTCACAAAGTAAACGGGGCCTAATTTTTTTCTCCCAAGATTTCAATCTCCTGTGCAACTTCCATTTTTTACTGCTAATTTACTTTTCCTATGGTCATATATATATTTGGCAAAAAATTTCAGGCTGGATTTTTCCTGGTGCAATATAGTCACATGTGGCAAGAACATCTTGACAGACTATTTGACCTTTACTCTCAGGGAAAGCTAAAGGTAATTTATATGCATTTTATATCTGTAGATCAATAAAAAAATTAAGGCATATTGGTCTGGTATTTGCTAATTGTTATCCTTCTCAGTTGCCATGCTTTTTAAGTTTAAAAGATTTGTTTCTTGACTTTTTCTCATTTGTTCACACAGGTTGCCGTGGATCCAAAGAAATTTATAGGCCTGCATTCTGTTGCCGATGCTGTTGAGTATCTTCATTCAGGCAAAAGCGCTGGGAAGGTATTTTGCTTTCTTAAGGAACACTGTACAGCAAATGAACCTTCAATTTAGTTCTCAAACCATCAATATCTCTCCTATTTGGCCTCCGAACTATAGCAATATAATAAGTAGTCTCTAAACTTTTATCGCCCTCGCCCTGCTGATTTGAAAATTGGACAGAGAATGATAGTTGAAGGACTAACTTGATGAATTGAAAATAGCATAGGGACTACTTATTATATTTTCATAGTTTAGTGACATTTAGGAGATAGAGTCATATAATAGGAATTAAGTTGAAAGTTTAATTTATTCATATTGATTTTGAAACTTTTGTGTAACAATCTAATTATATCATTCTAGGTGGTTGTCTGCGTGGACCCAACCTTCTCTAGCCATGCAGCCAAATTATAAGCCAGCACATGTCAAATACAGGAGGAAGTCAAGTTTTCAGCTCTTAGCCTAAAGATTGTTCTCAAATGTAACTGGAAATAATTGCTAAATCACTGCTGAAATATACTCGATGCTTTCTCATTTTTTGATTACTTGAAAGAATAATGCAATATTTTGGTGAGAAGAATAATATACCAAGTTTATGTTTACAGTTACATTACAGAACACATATCAACAGAACAAAATGAGATATCTTGTTCTAACAGTAACACCTCTACATAAAAGACAAAAATAATAATGTATGACTTGACTTATACTTTGAGGAGGTTGATAGGAAACTAAAACCTATCACTAACAAAACTAAAAAAAACTAGGGTTCTAAGTTAAATGAGAAGAAGATAAAACTAACTGTAGGATAAAATAAAATAATATTTTCGTTCATTTTTCTTCTTTCTTTTATAATGGGACAATACAATGCTTATATAAGTTAATACATACACATAGTAAAATAAGTACATCAACCACATAATAACAATACTACCAAACAAACTAATAGAATATAATACTTAAACGATCCACTTTTAGAATAAACTAGAAGATTCAGTATCCTAGCCTCCATGATCGTATCAGAGGTCCTAATGCATGTAAACTATTTGACCTATTTATTATAATTTATGAAACTGTGTTTTTGAGTAGTTAAATAAGGCTACAAAGGATCAAATAATTAGCTTATATTCTAAATCAAAATCACAACCAATATAGATAAACATTCAAACCCCTTTCTACAAATATACTACAAATACATAAGAATTTGGTTGAATAAGAACATACTCATAATTCTTGAACAAAAAAAAAGGGACATACTCCATAATTAGTCAAAAAAATAAAAGAACATACTCAGAAATAAAACTTGTCTATAAATCGAATCGAATAACATAGTTTACTACTTTAAACTAGTGTTGTTTGGTTCCAACAAGTTCTCAATGTTCTAACCAAATCCATTTTACATGAAAGCATTTTTCTGAATTGGATTTTGTGAGATACTGAACTTGAGAAATGAATTTGATTTTGAAGAAAAATGACTATGGAATGGTTTTGGAGCTTATAAAATTCAGAATGTCCGATTAGAAACTTCTGCAATGCGTATGGTGGTTTTTTTTTTCTTCATATTTAATTCTGGATTTTTTAAAATAATAAATTGATGAGATGAAGATCTTGGATTAAGGATGAAGATGATGATTTGGACATGACACATCACTGCTAAACAGCCACATAAGCAGTTTTTAATGGAGTTTGACGGGAAAGGGTAACATAGCAAACATTGTATGACTTAAAAGATCAATTTAAAATTTAAAAAACTTAAGAGGATAGTACAAATGTAAAATTTAAAGATTCTGAGAGGTCTTTGGCCTATAATTTAATTGAACTATCAGATATTTGAATCACCTAGGGATGTCAATGGATACTCATGAGTGCGAATAGCATGATACCTGTCCTCGTCCCCTTTGGATAAATATGATACCCGTGTCTGCCTCGTACCCTCAAGGGTACCCACTATGCGATACCCGCGGATATTGAAGTATCCATGGGTACCCATGGATTTTTGAATTTATTTATTTTTTGGTAGAAATAATAACTTTTTTTAATTACAAAAAAACTTCAACTTTTAAACATTCATACATAATCCATTCAAAATTTCATAAATCACACATAATCCATAAAAAATTCATGATTCTTACATAATTCATTATTAATGAGAAATTTTAGGTGGGCGATAAAATTTCCTTCAATAAGGTAACAACTTTAAGTAATAAGATAGGATATATAAGGATATTTTAGTAATTTACCTAATTTATTATCGGATATGGGCACATGTGGGTATAAGTACAATCAAATTCGTGTATGTATCCATATAATAATGGGTAGTCAAATACACGTGGATCTACTCGTCCCGTACCATGACAGATTTTACCCACAGATACTCGTGGACATGAGTATTTTTGCCACCCCTAAAAATCACCTTTAATCCAATGAAAGAAAAAGTTACACTCATCCTCTGTAATACCCCGATTGAGTTAGACCATTTTCTTTGTATGATTTTTTTTTTTTTAATATGCCTAAATACCAATAGCTCCGTGCAACACAGGTGAATTAAATCCACATACAAATATAGCAAGCAACATTCGCAGGCAAGTTATGAATTCAATTCAATACGTAATAATTACATTATTGTCGATCATTCTTAACTAACACAAGTGATGAACTCAAGTTAATTATAAATAAGAGTAACAATGATTTTAGTTTTTGAATGTGTAACGGATAACTACAATTGTTTTTTTTTTTTTAAAGAAACTACAATTGTTTTTTAATGTATCAAATTTTTAAATAGTTATTGATTATACAATTTTTTTTATTCAAAATAGTCTATGATATTAAAATGTTTCGTTGATATTGTGATGTTAGTCATTCAATATACTAACTTATTGTATACCAGTTCTTATAAATATTTACTTACCGTTATTTCAGTCCTTATATGCAGAGTTGTCAATTGGACCGACCGACCCGACCCAGTGACCCAACTTATATAAATGGATTAGAGATGATTGACCAACTTGATTTATGGGCTACCAAAATTGAGCCCGACCCAATTAGTAATGGGCAGTGGCAGATCCAAGATTTTTGAATAGTGGGGGCACTATATATAAAAATTTGTAACATTAGTAATTGTCTTCTACGATTATTAATATTATGGAAACTTTGAATGATTTTCTCATTTTCAATATCAATAAAAAAAGACTTTTCTCTGTATAAATAACTAAACAATCATTTAACCAATCATCTCCGACTTGATTTCGTATCCAATTTTTCATACTAGTTTGAGATATTTGATGATAAGTGTGGGCCAAGATAGAAATGATTTGTGATAAGTGTGGTTCATGTGATTAAAATGTCAAATAGTTACATTATACAACCAAAAAAACTGTTTCTAAAAAGTTTGTGTGGGCACAAGCCCACAAACTCTACGGCATGCATCCGTCCCTCCTTATAGGCCAACCTGGCCCGTATTTCAAAATGTATTATTTTATTTTTTTATATAAAAACAATGCAATGAACAATACAACTACATATCACTTTTTTTTATTAATAGAAACATATCACGTAAATTATTATCCTTTAAATAAATCAATGTGTTCGGAAACTTAGTTAAATAATATATAAAACATCTATAAATAGCATAAAAATATCAATACAAATGTAGAGAGTATCTGTCACAACTCACGAAGTGCAATCTTGAAGACGATAAAATTCACTCTTGCATAATAAAATAATTCAATTTTACATAATAAAACTATTTTCATAAACTAAATATTTTTTTTGTATTCTTAAAAGACCGGCTCGCAAGCCCAGTGACCTAGCCCAAACCGGCCTATGTAAATTACAGGTTCGATGGGCTGGTCCAAAAAGATAGGCTCATTTTTCCATGCCTTTTTAACGTCCCGGCCCACATAAAAATAAAGGGCCGATGGACCAGCTCGGTGGCCCTGACTCATTTTGACAACTCTACTTATATGAAAAGTGTTAGAAAATTGTTGTTATGACTTTGAAAATGTCCTATTACCACTGGAAATTTCAAAAAAAAAATATCCAACGGTAGTTAACTACCGTTGTGAGATCCGGCAACAGTTTACTGCCGCTGAAGCCAGCGGTAGTTAACTGCCGCTGCGTTCCACGAATAAACAAACACAGAACCATCAATTTTCCATTTTCCAGAAACAACAACACTACTCAACTCTCTTCCAAATTTCTCCAAACTTCAATTGAGCCCAATTTTTCAATCAATTCACAAGTAAGTTCTTTCCTTCTTATTTACATGCAATGTGGTTTGTTTAGGGTGTTAGTTTTCATGATTTTGAGCAAAATGTTAGTTTTAGGTTAGGTTAGAATATTGCAAATTTAGCATGGTTTAGATGTTTTAATGTAACTTTGTTGCTGGAATTGTTGATTAAAGTAAGTATAGGTACAATGTAGTTGTTTAGAAGTTGAAATTTTAGTAATTGTGCTAGTAATTTAAAATGTACTTAAGGTGTTTGATGAAATGCCCAAGTGAGAGATTTTATTTTTTTATTTTTTTTTTGCGTTATTTCTTTGCAAAAATTTTAAATTATGTAATGCATATATGTTATGGTGTTTCTAAGTTTGGTTTTATTTTGCTTTTTTGGCAAGTTTGATGAATGACATAATGTGGTACATAAAGTTACGTAAAGTTTGATGAATGTGTTATATTAAATTTTATGAATGCCTAAGTTTAATTTGTCATATGCTTAAGTTTAATCTGTCATATGCTTAAGTGTAATTTGTGATAATGTAAGGGTTAGAACCATTGTTCCATAATTTTTGCATAAGGATAACCATAATGTGATAATGTAGTTTAATTTGTTTGGACATAATGGTAAAATAACATAATGATTAGTTTTGATTTTCTTTTGATTTTGTATATGCACATATATGTCTGCGTCGGAGGATGAGCAACAACGACTTAATAGAGAGGCCAGGATGCGCAAAGGTAAACAGGCGACTACTGCTAGCTATCGGAAAGAGCGGGAGGAGCAAAGCCTGTATGTTTCAAAGACTCGAAAGCGCAGGGACCCAAGGCTAGTTGGAGATAGCTCACAGTCACAGATGGATTACTCCTCCTAGGTGGTTGATCCGACACAAGGGCATGAGTATGTTGGGTTTGCGGGGGGATTTGAGGGATATGATCAGATGGAGGACGAGGCTATGTTTTATCAGCCGTTGGAGGAGGCAGAGGATGAAGAGGTGGCAGAGGACGATGATGCTGATGCAGATGATATTGTGCCTGAGAGAGAGCCCGAGCGTCGGTGACGTCGGCGTGCTCCGTTGATACCCCCTGCCCTGTTGTAGGGCCTCCCTTTCCTGGAGGTTTTAAGACCACGATATTGTTGTCCGACTACACGAGGCACGTGGCGACCCCTCTCTGGGTGAACCATCATAATGTAAGTGTTTAAATTCTTAAATCTTTTTAGTGTATATGTTTAAATTCTTTAAATTATTTTAATTCTTTAAATTCTTTAAAATTTGTAGTGACAATGTCTTAATTCATTTGATTTTCAGATGTGGTATGATGGGGAGTATAAGTGTATAAATGCAGGAAGAAAGGTGAGAGAGCTTTCTAAGCCGGAGAAGGGTTTGAGGTGGTTTTGGATCCTGTGGAGGCGTCTGGCTTGCATGATCTGATATACAGTGGGTATTCGACTGTGACCCATGCCATGATACGTGCTCTGTGCGAAAGGTGACACACGGAGACCAGTAGTTTTTATCTACCTGTGGGGGAGATGACGATCACTTTGGACGATGTGTATAATCTCCTCCACCTTCCTATTCAGGGCCGCATGCTGGACCATGACGCGGTAGTGGATCGGGACCATGGGATTACTTTGATGACTAGGTTGTTGGGCATGTCATATGTTGCTGCTCGTGCTGAGGCAAAGAGTGAGTATGGTGCTCATATTAGTTATCCCGTACTGAAGCGGCTTTATGAGGAGCACCTGACAGAGGCTAGACGGCTGGATGACCCACATACGAGGGAGGAGAGGCAAGAGAGAGATAGGATGAGGCAGTGGTATGTGAGGAGTTTTCTTCTATATCTTGTCGGTTGTACGTTGTTCACTAACAAAACGAACAGACACATCGACTTAATATATCTTGATTGTATGGCGGACTTGAATGCAATTGGGAAGTGGTCATGGGGAGGGATAACCCTAGCTTACCTATATGATTATCTTGATAATTTTGTTCGTCTGAATAACATGACGATGGCTGGTTGTGTGACCCTTCTTACAGTATAAATTTAATATTTATGGTCATTTATTTATGAATTTATTTTATAGTTTTTATCATCATGTTAGATTTTTTTTTTCCTAAGTTCGACTACATTTATTTAGAATTTTATTTAAATATTTTGGTGAAATTTTTATAAAGTATTATATTTATTTAATATTTAACTCAAATATTTATTTGTGTATTATTTTTTTGTTGCAGGGATGAGTTTTGGGGCATTTGCCAGGTCCGTACCCAAGGAAGCAAAACAAGAGCTGGAAGCCGGAGAGACCAAGTGCGGGGAGATGACTTACTACCAGAGGGCATACATCTGTGCACCATTACCGCCTACTTCTGGATTGCTTAGAGGTGGATGACGTGAGGTGGTCTACATATGATGATCACAGAGAGATACACCATTTTCAGCTTATTGTCACTTACTCGGGATGACTTATGTGCGGGAAGGAGAGGGTGTACCGTCATCTACCTGAGCGAGTTAAGAGGCAGTTTGCCTTTGTATAGGACATTCGCAGACATCCGTCGGATGTCGCTGAGATGCCTCAGGAGCAGCTGGCTACTTTGTTGCTAGACCCTGTTGCGTGGTTCTACCTTGATTGGAGACAGAGGTGTGCGAGAGCATGGCAGCATGAGCCTGGCTACATGGCTTGGTATGCCAAATTCTCTCACCCTCGGATTATCCCACCTGATGAAGGATCTCCTCCCAGGCCGGCGAACGTGGATCAGATTATAGAGGAGGAGCATGCCATAGAGATGCCTGACACATTGACGATAATCAGGGATGTCGCGCAGATGGCTGATAATATTGTGGCCATGAGCGGAGAGATGACTAAAGAGGAGATTGTTCAGGAGGTGATTCAGATTGGCAGTACTGGTCGCCCTGCCCTTACGTGTCAGATTGTCAGGCAGCGCAGGGGGCAGAAGCATCATATGTAGTAGGGTTGATTATCATTAGGCTTTTTTTTGTACATTTTGACTGTGATGATGGTGATGTATTATTATGACATGGTTCGTACCTTTTCGTATTTCTATGACATTTTCGTACGTTTTATATTATTTCTTGCGCTTTATTTTTATCATGTTAAATATTATTTCGTACATTTTATATTCATGAATTTACAATTGGATGAAAAAGAGTGAAAAAATTTGTTTAAAATGGTACGTACAAAACATGTTCAAATGTGGGGAAAAAGGGAAGGAGAAAGCTGTTGGACATTGAACCAAGGACGCAACTGCAGTTAACAACTGCTAGCTTCAGCGACTGTTAATTGCTGTCGGATCTCACAACGGTAGTTAACTACCGCTGGGGGCGTTTTTGGTTTTTCCATGTGTCATTAGGAAGGTCTCAAAGTCAGAACAACAATTTTCAAAGAGTTATTGTGAGCATGGAGATATTACTTTGATACATAGAGAGACTACTATGACTAATTGTTACATACCAAAATGACTATTAACTCGTTATACATATGTCAAAGTTGAAATTTTGCAAAAAAAACCCAAATGAAGATAGGCTTAAACAAATAGAATTCGATAAATTAAGCTTCTACACTTACGTCGAGTTTAACAAAACGAGGAGTGTTATTTGAACAACCATTTGATTGACAACTTACGAGGCAACCATAATTTACAAAGAAAAAATATGTATTTACATGAAAACTAAAGCAATTGAGATATAAAGTAAAAAGTAACGTGAATATGAGAGAGAAAGTTGTTCCGAAATGGATGTTCAAATATCATTTCTCACAAAATTTAGCAGAAAATACTTCACACATATAGTGGTTGTGAAGTCATATATGAGGCCCGAAGAATCATATTTGTACAACTATCTCATACTCCCTCCGTCTGAGTTTAACTGTGCCAGTTGAACATTTCACACAGATTAAGAAAAATGTAAAAATGAAAGAGAGAGAAAAATAGTTTTGAGTGTCTTTGTCAAATATCAGTGCATTTTTCTTTATCATAAATGTAAAGTAGAGTATATTGAACCGAGAGTGGTGAAAATAGTACTCCCTCCATCCCGAATTAACTGAGTCATTTGCTCATTTCACACATATTATGAAAAATGTATAAATGAAGAAGAGAAAAATGGTTTTAAATACTCTTGTTATGTATTGGTGCATTCTCCACTATCATAGATGCAAAGTAGAATATATTGATTGAGAGTGATGAAAGTAATATTAATTACAGTTATACAAATGTTAACTTGTACCCTCAAGAACACATGTTAACGAATTAATTATAGAAATATACATATTAAAATTCCTGCATTCAAATTCTTAAAAGTTCAAATGTTATGTCTTTCAATACAAAATTACTCTTTTTAGGTTCTTTAACCTGTGTTCTAAGGGCAACAAGTGACGATGTTCTCTTAAAAGCAAAAATAATGTTGTCTAAATATATCTTGGATGGATATACATGTTGTCGTTGTCGTCTTTCACTCATCATGTCATATGTGTAATCAAACAGTCAAAGGCGGACATGACAAGTCCACCAGAGACATTTTCGTGACTCGTGGATAGTCGAAAACAAAGTTGAAAAATCGCTTTCCCTTATACACTACACTACCAACCCAATTTCTTCAACTTTTTGCAAAGAAGTAGAAATCAGTGTTGATAATCTGAATCCAAATCTAAATCCGAGACGTAATTTCAATTTCAATTGATAATAATAATAATGGAGATTAAAGCTGGCTTGTCAGCACTTGTTACTGGTGGTGCTTCTGGAATCGGTAAAACCAACCATTTCTTCTTTCATTTCAATGTTCAACTATTCCAACAAGCTTCGGTTAATATGAAATTCATTCAATTCAATTATTTTACAGGTAAAGGTCTTGTTCTAGCTCTTGCAGAGAAAGGTGTATTTATCACAATTGTTGATTTCTCTCAAGAAAAAGGAAGAGAAACCGCAACCCTTGTTCAGAAAATTAATGCCAAGTTTCATCCTAACTTACAACATCCATCTGTCTTGTTTGTCAAATGTGATGTCACCAACTCAAGTAAGTAATTCAATATAACCATATGTATTGTACTTGTATCATAACTGGCCGTCACAGCATGCTAGGCGCTCTATCAACAGCCTTGGGTGCTTTCCCTTGTTTCCAATTTATTCACTAAAAAGATAAATAAAAGTAACAACACTTAACAACCACGCCTTCCAACCTCCAACTATCACCAAGTAACATCATAATATAGGTAAGGAAAGTGCTAACAAGTGTTAAGAAACTAAATATGGTAAAACTATCTTGGAATTTGTGTAATTAACCTCTTAAAAGTGAAAAGAATGTTCTTTTCAATACAAAATTTTCATTTTTTTTGTTTCCTTAACAAGTGTCTCAGGCGCACTAGTTAGCATGACCCTGTAAGTAAATGTCACAATACACTTGCTAGTTTATGATTTTACAAGTGTATACAGATGTATTAACTTAGAGCCACCAACAGGGGATCTGGCTGCTGCATTTGAGAAGCATGTTTCAACATTTGGAGGACTGGACATTTGTATTATCAGTGCGGGGATTGAAAACCCTATACCATTCGATAAGGATCAAACAGATGGCACTCGATCCTGGAGACACACTCTTAATGTGAATTTTATTGCTGTTTTTGACACCACCCGTCTTGCGGTGAGTTTGTAATGTGACTCGGTTTTGGTTTTTCATATCTTTGAAGTATACCTTTTACTTGGTGCTGTCTAAAAAAGTTGGTTCACATTCTTAATGTGAAAAATGTCCTGATTTTTGTTCCACATAATCACATTATAGCCATTGCTTATTGGTAACATTGATTGGCTTCATTTCAATAGATTAAAACAATGGAAGCTTTGAAAAGACCTGGTGCGATCATCAATATGGGTTCTGCTTCTGGTCTTTATCCGTTGTATCTTGACCCTATCTATAGTGGCTCCAAAGGTTTGTCATTTACCTGCTTTGATTGACGGTATCTTATGGATCCTTTGAGATGCACCTCTTCTCTTTGTTCTCTAGTAAAATTTCTTATTTATCCCAAAAATACAACAGAAAAAATGAGTCAAATATTTTTGGCATCTTTTCCCTGTCAATGAATTTATTTTATAAATTTAAGAAATTTTACTTACAGCCAAGATTCTAAGAAGAGAGCTTTTAGCTAAAATGTTTTTTTCAAATTATGAAAAATTTAAGGTAAAACAAAAAGTTGTTTTTGGTTGACTGCCAAACAATGAGTTATGCATATCCACAAAACTTATGCTAACTTACTATTACTTCCTAGACCCAGAGCACCCTCTACTCCTAGCATTATATAATTTTTTGCTTACCTAAAAATAACTTACTATAGCCTCCTATACTGTTTCTTCACTTTGCAGGTGGTGTTGTTATGTTCACTAGATCACTTCGTTTATACAAACGTAAGGGAATCCGAGTCAATGTGCTTTGCCCTGAGGTAAGAGTTGTTTTTGGACTTCGAAGAGTGAATATTTTTTGTTATATTAATCTTTAATCTATAAAAATATTTGGTGTTATGTTCTTTTATTTGTATTTTTTATTTCACTTTTAATGATTAAAATATCACATTGTTCTTTATTTTCTATTTATGAAAATTTGTACAACAAAGTTTGAAACTTTTTCTGAAAATAATCACCAATTTTGGTATGTGACTGTAGCACTCAAGTCGTCAAGACTTAGACAAAACATGGGCATGACATTGTTTAAGGAAAACCGAATTCCTTATTTTTTCAGCCAACATGGATTGGTTTTGAATGTGTTTCTATTTTCAAAACAAATTTTATGCTTTATTACAATTTACTAAAATTCCCCAAATATTAATGTTAAGTGCAGTTTGTTGAAACTGAGCTGGGCTTAAAGGTGGATCCCAAATTCCTTAGTATGATGGGGGGCTTTATACCTATGGAAATGGTGGTGAAAGGTAAGTCTGCATGTCTTTTTGTTCTTTGGTGTGCCTTGGCAAAAAGAGCGTGGGTGTTTGGTTTGTACTTTGTGGACTCTTAAATCACAAATTTGTAGAGATCTGCTTTATATATATGGTGAATATTGCAAATGTCGACTCGCTGCCTCGTAGAGCTGGTTGAGAGCTTTCTGTTACTCTCTTTTGCATTGCGTGCACACATCCTAATTTTTTCTAATTTGTGTATTAACTTGATGCGTAGTGTTAAAGTATCTATAAATGTAGCTTAAGTTCTTTTTTTTATTTTAATAGAAAACAACTTCATATATTAAGGCGAAGCAACAAGTTATTTAGATGAGTTTTCAACAGTTTCATTTATTATTCAATAACTTTTTCTTACTATATTAAGTTAAAAGTGTTGATGTGAAAACTCAGCTGGGCTAACTATTTAACCGGCTTATATGAAAACCGATTTATTGGAGTTTTTCCAAGGGTACTTACGCATTAAGAAGAAGTGAGTATTATTATAAACTACCGTTGGCGCAAACTTCTTAATAGGCATTGGAAGTTGGAACTTCTAAAAGTACCCCCCTCTCTCATGTCATTTGTGGTGGGTTAGAGTGCAATGAATAAATATTTTGATAACGAAACGTAAAGACGTTCAATTAATTGAGGGATATATTTAGTAAATATTTCAAAGGTGCTGGATTGAAAGTATGCAGTGCTTAAATTAGAAAACGTAAAAATGAGTAATGTGTTTATGTATGAACTCCAATAAAGAGTGCTGAGTTGGAGATACTCTTTATACATCTTTTGAAGTCTGTACTTGAAAATTGAGATGCTTGAACTGAACTGATCATAGAAAATGAACTGATTTATCCTTCACTTAAATATTTCAAAAAATTTAATGTGCAAGAATTTAACCTTGGATAAGGTACCATTAAATTTAATAAACAAGTTATAACAGGATAAACGATTACAAAGTAGAAAATACACATTATGAAAATGTCCTTGTTAATAATTCAGTGATTGATCTATAATGTTTCTTATCATGTATACATAAATTTTGATATGAAAATATTTTAACCTCTCAAGGTGCTTTTGAGCTCATCACGGATGAGAATAAAGCCGGTCATTGCCTATGGATTTCTAATCGTCGAGGTCTAGAGTACTGGCCTACCCCATCAGAAGAAGCAAAGTACTTGATACGTCCTAGACGGTTGAGGAGAAGAGCTGAATACAAAGCGCCATCAATTAAACTACTCGAGAGTTTTGAGAAAATGTGTGTATTTCAATTCTATTTCTCTTGTTATGACACACACACACACACACGTAAGCCACTGGAAGGTGTTTATTTTCTATTTCCTTCGTGTTAGAAAAAGGTGCAATTACATATTCTAATTGACTATGCCATCTCATGATTTTATTCATTTAAAGATGGGTTATTTAGTGGTTTCATATAGCTGCTAACTGTTTGCAGAGTTGTTCAGACCTTGACTCACAACTTTCGGAATGCTACCAGCATAGTGAGAGCACCACTGAGATTACCTATCAAACCAAACCATGTTCTTGTGAAGATAATTTATGCTGGTGTAAATGCTAGTGATGTAAGTTGTTACATCTTTCAAGAGGACTTGTGTGTGCATTTATGTTTTTAAATGTCTCTCAGAGACATGTCCAGGCCTTAGCTTCCTTCTGGCCAAATGACCTCAATTGTAGTAAATATGCTTTCGTTTGACTGTTAAACTAGTTGACTGAAAGAGTTACTGTGGGTTAGCTCAATACATTCAAGTTCAAGGAAAACGGCATAGACTTGGCATGAAATACATGCTAATCTTAGTAAATTGAATATACTTGCGACTTTCCTGTATATATAAACACTATTTTGGATCTATCTTTAACATGCTATACCCTCATTTCATCTAAAAATCACAAGTTTACATAGAATTCTAACAAGAATTTGTAATGATAGGTAAATTTTAGCTCAGGCCGCTATTTTGGTGGCAATAACAAGGAGACCACAGCCCGTCTTCCATTTGATGCAGGATTTGAGGTATGATGTATCACCAAACATAGATTTCTTTTATGAAGCTTTCCACTTGATGCTGTATGCCTATACTCATGTATTGAATTTCATTTATATTATAGGCTGTGGGAATAATTGCAGCAGTTGGGGATTCTGTCACTGACTTGAAAGTTGGCATGCCGTGTGCATTCATGACTTTTGGAGGCTACGCTGAATTCACAATGGTGAGCAGTGTTTAACATATTGTTAATATTTCTTCCATAAATTGACATAATCATCGGTGTTCCCATCTACCACTTGTTATCGAACTTAAGAGTTTTGATTACTAAGTGGATGTGATGGTAATTCCATTGTAATGCTTATTATGATGTAAGTTACTATTGATGTTGTGTTTTTGGCTTTTTTTTTGTGTTAGATTCCTTCAAAATACGCCCTTCCAGTGCCTAGACCAGATCCAGAAGGTGTTGCCATGCTGACATCAGGATTAACAGCGTCAATTGCTCTAGAAAAGGTTGATTAATCTATGCTTGTCTCTTTGCTTCAGATGTATCTGATTTGCAAATATTTGAAACTCTACTCATCTCATGTATCATTGAAATTCAAACTTTTTCATAATTTACTACCATCTATGAAGCTTATATTTAGTGTTGGTTAATCCTCTACTTGATTGGTCTGTCCTGATAAGAACTTCTATTCACTGTAAAGGCAGGACAGATGGAATCTGGAAAAGTGGTCCTTGTTACTGCTGCGGCAGGAGGAACTGGTCAATTTGCTGTTCAGGTGCCTTCACAAATCTAACTCCACATTTCTTGAACATATGCATATTGTGTATATGTTACTAGGAATCGTTTGTTTGAGCAATTTGGAAGCTTCTTGGTATTTTGCACTTATAGGCAGAGCCTGGGCAACGGCAAACTAAACATCATGATTTAGACAAAATTCAGCATCTTTGTTTTCTCTATTTACTCTACGATCTTATTTTGTCAGAATGCATTTACCAAGCACTTTTTGTTCTTGAGATCATAAAAAAAACTCTTACATGTGTTCTTGAGACCTTGATAATGATTTTACTCTCTTTTTACCAAGCACTATTTGTTCTTGAGATCATAAAATAAACTCTTACATGTTTTCCATTGATTCCTTAAGACCTAAGATAAATAATTACTATTTAAGACAGATTTCTAGTTATCCCACTTGGGTTGGCCTGGTGGTGTTGGTTTGGGACCTTGGAGTGTGCTCCTCTCAAGGTCTCGATTCGATTCTCCCGGTGCCAGTTTTGGCGAGCTAGTTTGGCTTCTTCAAAAAAAAAAAAAAAGACAGATTTCTAGTTTTTTTTCTCTTCGTTTTTTAGTTATTTTATGAGACATGGTGTATATGTCCATGCCAATTTTCTTAGATTCTTGGACTCTAAACATGAGATCCTATGCCTATGAAACAAAGAAAGGTGAAAAAGTAGTCAAGATAGACTAAAAACAGTTGATGATGAGTTCTCAGGTGAACTGTAGTTGTAAGATATTACTTTGTGTAGTATAATCAGACGAAGAAGAAATTTTAAAAATATGGAGTATGCTCAAATCTATTACGATAACTATGTTTCTCTATCCAGATTTCCTAGTCTAATGTTCTGTTGCCTCTCTTTGTAATCTGGATTATTTATGCAGCTTGCAAAATTAGCAGGTAATACCGTGATTGCCACTTGTGGAGGTGGGACAAAGGCCAAGCTTTTGAAAGAGTTGGGAGTTGACAGAGTCATAGACTATAACAGCGAAGATATAAAAACGGTATTTATTTTTTTAATCCTTTGATTTGTTTGGGGTTCTGCTAACAATAACTACGATATATCATCATTGTTTGATCGTAGCTGATCTGAACCAGTGAAGAAAATGCTTCATTTAGGTTGTGGTACCCATCACTGTTTTAATGTTGTGATTTTTGTTTAAATGAATTACATAAAGGAACTATATAACACCATGTTTAATGTTTCTTTTATGTAAATATGTCCTTTGGTCCTTCACACGGGACTCCAGTGGAGATCCCTCCAGTTTTCTACAGTGCCTAACTATCCACCTTTAATTACACTCTCTCCCTTTTTATTATTACAAACACATTCTATCACCTATTTAATGGAGGGCTTAGATTACTCATGAGAGAAGCAAACTGGAGACAATCTCCTCCCCGAAGATTTGTTTTCACAAAAAATAAAAAGAAAATGAAAAATTTATCTTTTCTCGAATTGAAGAAAAGTAGAAATCCATTTTAAAACTGTTGACAAAGTAGTGAATCTAATGATACAACATCTCTGCTGAGCAAGTTGCATTAGGGAATGCTTCTATACTATAAACAAATATGCTCAATTATATAGGCAAAACTTTCAATATCAATTTATTATGTCCACTAACAAAAGCTTAAAACCAAATGGACATAGCCTACGTAAACTGTGTCCTATCAACATATTAAGTTTGTGACTTACTTTTGCAGGTTCTAAGGAAAGAGTTCCCGAAAGGTATTGACATCATCTACGAGTCTGTCGGTGGCGACATGTTAAAACTGTGTTTGGATGCTTTGGCAGTCCATGGACGACTCATTGTCATTGGCATGATTTCTCAGGTTTTTACTTATTCTATTTTTCTTCTCAAGCCACAATTGAATACTAGTATTTGTGAAAATTTCACCGCATCCATAAAATACTAGTACTAGCTACTACTTCTTGACAAGGTAGCATGATTCATTTAGCGATTCTAAATTCAAACAATACCTTGGATAATATCCTCATTTAAGTATAATGGAAAGTGAGTTTTAACTACTATGTTGTTTTCATTAATATCAGTATCAAGGAGAACATGGTTGGACACCGTCAAAATATCCTGGACTATGTGAGAAGCTCTTGGCGAAGAGTCAAACTGTGGTATGTAGAAATATGATGAAGTTACACACTTGTAGGAAGCCACTACTTTTTTTGTTGTTTATGATTGCTTATTTAATTGTCACTTATTCTTGGTACACACTGAGCTATAAATATCCATCTCCTCAGGAGTCAAACATTTTTCGTAGGGTTAGAAAGTTGAACTTTTAGGCCCCAGTCAGATCCTGCAGTGATAAAATGTGAGGAGGAGAAACACTTGCTCTTTCAGTTCTTGGCTTTGTTCTGACTACTGACTATTTTAGTTACATATTACATTCTTAGTTGGCTACTGATAGAATAAAGTCTTAAGAGACTACATTTTCATTACAGAACTGCACATTAGATTTTTAAACGTCGGAGACCTATAATTTATTAATCCATGGCTAGGAAAATCATTTGTAGCTTAGCAGTTACTAATAAATATTAGTCTTAAATGATTTTTATATTGATTTAAGTTACAATATAAATTAAACACCATAAACAAACTGGGGAAATTTTGGATTTAACTTACAATTTACAATTCCTATCCAAAATCTGAAATATTTCTAATTATAGACAATCAATATGATCAACCCAGAAAATAGCTACGTATTTGTGTTGATTGTTACCCAAGTTAATTTTTTTCTCTCAATATATGAATCTCTCGTTCAAACTTCCATAATTTACTAAGAATTTAATTTTCTTATGGTCATATATAATTGGCCAATTTTTCAGGCTGGCTTTTTCCTTGTGCAATACAGTCACTTTTATCAAGAACATCTTGATAGACTATTTGACCTTTACTCTAAGGGAAAACTGAAGGTAATTTATATGCATTTTATTTCTGCGGATCAATAAAAAAATTTAAGGCATATCGGTTTTGTATTTGCTAGTCGTTAATCCTTCAAGTTTTAAAGTTTGTGTTTCTTTACTTTTTCTCATTTGTTCACACAGGTTGCTGTGGATCCAAAGAAATTTATAGGCCTGCATTCTGTTGCAGATGCTGTTGAGTATCTCCATTCAGGCAAAAGCGTTGGGAAGGTAATTTTCTTTCTTATGAAATTCTGTAAAGTACTATTTTGATTTTGTAATTGTTGTGTAACAATCTAATTATATCATTTCTCCAGGTGGTTGTCTGCGTGGATCCAACCTTTGTTAATCAAGTTGCGAAATTATGAGTCAACACATGTCAAATACAGAAAGAAGTCAAGTTTTGAGCTCATAGTCTAAAGATTGTTCTCGAATCTCGAATGTTGCTGAAAATAGCTGCTAAAATATTCTCGATGCTTTTTCATTTTTGAATTACTTGAAAGAATAATGCAATTATGTATACCGAGTTTATGTTTATGCTATAGAACACCTATCAACAGAACAAAGCGGGATATCTTGTTCTAACATGACTACAAAATAAATTACAAGTCCTTTCATCAATAAAAAAACTTCATAGTTTTGTGAAAACTTATCAGTCCTTGTATTTGCTTTGTTCAAAAGTAGAAAGCGTCTCTTCAAATGATTGTGCTAATTGGTGTCCAATGGTCATATTTTGGAAACAGAGAAATATTTCAATCATTAATTAACATGATCAAGATAATATAAATTCAATCAATTTATAATTTGTTGAATTTTTTATAAAGTAGGCATTTGTATTGAAAGAGGCCTCTTTGAAAATATCTCGCATCTAACCTACATATGGGTGTGACTGTGAGAGCATGTTCTTGTATAATGAGAATTATCTCAACTGTTTATGAACGAATGAATGAATGATCAATACTCAACATCAGAATGAGGTAAACTGGTCTCTATTACCACTTGTATATCAAACTTATGGTCCATATTTCTTTTGATAGAAGTGTAAAATTTTCAATGAGTCACCGAAGTGTTTATTTTGAAAAGATAATAAATGAGTGTTTGGATCTGCATCCTTGCTTCTCATATCTCATTGCTTTTGTAGTAGTGGGTATTGTGTGGCGTAAAAATTTACTAGTACTACTCTCATTTTAAAACGTACCCTTATTATTATCTAACAAGAGATGAAGGAATGTATTAAAACCACATAGTAAGAACCATATTAATAAAAGCCCTTATAGCTCAGTGGTAGAGCGTCAGTCTTGTAAACTGAAGGTCCGTAGTTCGATCCTGCGTGAGGGCAATTTATTATATATTTTTCTCCTTTTTCCATAAAAAGGAAAAAATACATCCCCTGTTCTGTGTATGCATATATGACCACCAATTAATGGCTTGTATTGTATCCCCAGGCTTAAGGTATCCTCAATGAATTAATAAAAATGATAATCAAGATAATTTGGAAATTGATTATTTATTTAATTTTTTTTTCTAATAATGCATTATTATTTATTTACTTTAAAATGATAATAATCGACATTTTTATATTCGAAAGAAAAGAAAATGCAGAGGATCAAAACACTTCCTCCTACCCCCAACTTCTGGTTGTTTTGGGAATATTGATTACAGGGTTCGAAACTGGATGTTGCCATTTGATTGTGCTTAGTGTTAATTTGTCATATTTGACTAAGCTCAAAATAAAATAACTTTCCTCCCTAAATTGTGTCATTCTAGTAAAAAAGCTTGTTGTAGTTTCACGATACTACTAAGGCATTATTAATGCATCTTTTTCTACTATTATCTTTTATTATTTATTGCACTATTTTTTAATTATTTTTTCGGTGTTAACAGCGGAGGTCATGAGGTTTGGACCCAAACTCCTCACCACTAGGCCAATCCTAATGACTTTATAACATTATCTTTTGTCAATTATTTTAATTTCGTTTTTCTCTTTTCCACACAAAATTAACTACGATTTTTAATTTGTGAAATATTAAGGTGACATAATTTGGAGAGAGTGGTTTTAATAACTTTAATCTCATTTAGGTCTAAAAAAAACATTAATCTCATTTCATAAATCTTTTCGAAATTGTGAAAGTTCTGTACATAATGTCTGAGCGACCATACGCCATTTCAACTTCTGCCAAACTCTTGTCCACAAAACAAACAGTAAAACACCGGAATATTCTGCTTTTCTTACATGTTAGACATGTCAAATTTACATTTTTTTAGCCTCAAACATGGCATATTATTCCCACAAATATATACAGACACACAAAGATTTTCGTGTTCTAACTATATATACCTCATCTCAGAATGGTCAAAAAGAAAATTATAAATACCTCAGTACATCTTTTTCCATTTCAAACAATTATATTACCCAGGGAGTAGTTACCTTAGTCAAACATCATCCAATTTATTTCTAACAGTAAGTAATCAACCACTCCCCTTTCTGAGTGACAACAATTATAACTTATGATCACCTGTTTATATCTACGGCAATCAAATCTGATGGAACTCGAACGGTCTTTATCCATATCAATCTTCACATTCAACTACAGAACCTACAGTTGAATCATCGCAACCATTGCACTGCCAGATACGATACAACGGTCGGCCCACTGTTGCATCAAAATCTATCATATTCATATCCTCCTTTGTCTCGTAAAATTCACGATGCTTCAAATAAAATTATCACAAAGTATCTTCTCAAGTCAGATTTAAGAGAGCACATTCATAACCTAGAGCGACCGATGTGTTTAATGCCTCTAAAAGGTGACACACGAGACCTCCCATTTCGATTCCCACAAAATTTCACATCATCCCAACCTTCAACATTCTTTGGTACACAAACGTCAAAAAGAAATTGCCCAAGGACGCTGTGAGCGCTGATGCTTGGGAAGCTTGGAGCACAAACAGGTTCTTCTTTCTGTTCGTCCCGTGGAATCCCAGATTCTCTATCATTGTTGTTATGTCCTGCTGAACTAGGCAAAAAGAAGTGGTCACTTGGTCCCACTGCAACTCTTCTAAAACTCTCATTTGAATTAATTGCGACATTCTGCAGATCACAGATTAACTCAGATATCTCGTCGTGCGTACCATCGATACCAGTCCTTTCTCGTTCAAGTATCACTTTTCGTGAATACGTTGACACGGCCTTCTCCAATAAATGGCTCACAGCAGCTCTGTATTGGATTGGATGATGTTCATAATGACCTGAATCAGATAATAATAACTATTATGATAACTCTGTTAAACTCGTTCAAGCTTGCCAGAACATAATTTAACATGGGTCTCAGACTAACCAACATGAGATGAGCTTCTCAGATTTACAAGATTGACATCAGCGTTGAGATTGCGTAATCGTTGAGCAAAATCATAGATACTTTGATATCTCACAAGTTCATCATTCTCCGAACATAAAATGAGAAATGGAGCCCCAAAATTCTAAAGACAACAATGAAATTAGGTTTAATTTACGAAAATAAAAAATAAAAACAGAAACATGGCACTAGACATTCCAGATGGTCAGATAGATTACTTACAACAGAAGAATATAAAGCCTGCCAATGATCAGCTGATTGAGATTCAAATCTAGTCAAGTATAAAGCATCCAAACCAGATGCAACAGACTTTGCTACCCAAGAAACAAGTTTTGATGGTCCAGGCACTTTTGCAATGGAAGGGTGTAGAGAAAAGCGGAAGCCAAAATCACTTGTAACATCTAGTGGACCAGAATCATATATATGTCCAGAGACACAGTTCCTAAACAACTGACAGTCATGCTACGAAATAACAAATGAATTAATAAATTCCACGATGTAGAAAGCCACATCAATCAAAATAGAAAGTGAGGTTTGAAAATTGCATTACCAAGTTGAGTGGAGCTGTGCATCTTCCTTCACTAAGCTGCATTTGTATGGAAAGCAATTATAGTAGGCATTTCTACCCCAAAAGGACATACACAACTTCAAATAATATTCTTCATACCAAAGATAAAAATTAGATGATTGAAATTACCTGAAATAATTTGTACAGACAGGCTTTTGACCCAGCAGAAAAAGAAGCAAAGACAACAGGACATGGCCTTGTCCTTAGCACCTGCGCAACCCAAAGCAACCTTTTCACTTAAACCAATGGCTACGACACAGCTAAGAACTGGCACCCAGAGAATTGGGGTCACAGAGTAATTAATTGTAAATTGACAAGAGCATTACTATAAATCTTAGCATGTTTCGAAAATTTCGAAACTAACCTCGATAAGTTCATCAAAAACATAAAATGCCAATGGAACCGCACTTTCCTCGTTGAATCTGGATGAAGAGAAAATTGTGATATAAAAATTCCATCAGTATTGTACACCAAACCAATGAATCAAGGCGAGTACAAATTTAATAAGGTGGTGCCCTTCTTCAAAAAAAAAAAAGTGGTGACATGTAACCAATAGATACTTGGTTGGTTATAAATTGAGCGCGCATAAGTATTTGTCAGAACAGATTTAGGATAGCAAAACACCAAGCTACATATAACTTACAAGTATACTGATAGGACCCTTGGGCCTATAGCCCATGGTGAGCTAAGCAATGAGGCAAACCGGCACGAGCCAGCTTCTGGAAGGTTTACACAAAGGGAAAAATGGTGGGGCAAGGGGGAGAGGATGAGTTAGTTACTGAGGTGTGCACCAACCTCACGTGAGGGGGTTGGGTAGTGGAAAGGGGAATTCTGAATATTTTTAGAGTTGGTTAGGGAAATATTTTCTCTGGTTTAGGAGCATTTAGCTCTGGTTAGAAGTTCTCGAAACTCTGGCTTATCCCTTCCTTTTTTATTTTCCACCACTGTAGAGCTCTTGAGCTCATCTTTACTATTCAATAATACACAGTTTCGTACCTTGATTTTACTGTTTCGATCATATACTAATATACTATTGCGGGATAATAGTAAAAATAAGCTTGTCATTCTAAATGATTAACTAAACTAGAGAAGTAGAACTTTTTTTTCTTGAAATCGAACTATTTGAGCTTTGTCATAGAGCACTTCAACCAGAAATTGAAGCAACTAAACAAATGTAATATATGGAGAAATGTATATTCAGACCAGTCTCTTACATTCCCATAGGAATCAAAATGAAATCACAAACCCTACTCAAGTGTTCCAGCTGAATCCATGGCTGTCTTACAAGATTCAACGTTATATTTCGGTATGAATTAAATACGTAAAGTAACAATTTCAACCTCTCCAACCTACCCATATTCTTAATTTCACAAGTCTGTATAAGCTAAACAATACACATACATTACTAACCCACCCAATCTTTGGAGTAACTTTCTTATTCTATTCTCAACAAATGGTCCCCTGTTCAAGTTGCCAAAGCAGGCCAGCATATAGTTTCTACCACCTATCTATTAACTTCGCAAATTTCACTTCTTTTCTTTGTAATTCTCAGCCAGACAACTAATGCTAAGAAAAGGTGCCAGCACACGATCAAATGTTTGATATTAAATATCATTATGCTACTTTCTCATGCAAAGCATTATCCAAGGCAATTTTTGTTGCTATAACCATTACACATGGTTGGGCAAATATAACAAGCAATTCATACAAGCTCCCCTCTAACAAACTTAAGGCAAAGTAAAACCCAAAAACACTTAACTAGAAGGATCAAAATAACCTCCAAAATATAATGATTCTGATCAATAATCCAAAGAACTAAGTACACACATATAAGTAACCAAAAACAAACATGATTATAATTTCAATGACCAAAAAATACTAAACAAAGATTATTATTATTTTAGTCTAAACTTTGCAAGAAAGCTCTGATTTTTACAAAATTCCATCCACAAGTAATACCAAACCCATCAATCTATCAAGCTCTAAATCCAATAATTCCATTCCATGGCCAACGAAATTGAAAAAAAAATGATCTAGAAGCTAGAAAAGAGAAACTTACGCGGATAGATAATGAGCATAACAAACAAGAGAATTCCATCCTAAAGAAGAGTAAAGGTCAACGAATTGTCGTAACAGGTTTTGTGGAACTGAAACCCAAGCAAAGATTACAACGATTCCTTTGAAATCAGTGTCGTGTTTTCTTCCCCAGTAGATGTTACCGCCTCGTACGGCACAACCTTCAACTCCACGCATAGCGATGAGATGAGATTGACCCAGTAAGCGAAACACGTGAATTTCAGCTGAGAAATTCAAAAGTTTGAAGCTTTTTTTTATGGTCAATCCGAAAATAACAGTGATGGTTTTGAATCGGAAAAAGATTGTGTTGTTGTTGTTGAGATTATAATAATATTTAGATTTAATTTAATTATGAGTAATAAAGAGAATGAATAATTATATAAGAATAAATAAAATGGTGGGTGATGGGTGATGCTGAGTAGACACTGGATATCCAAATTGGCCTTTAGTTTTAAGGATTCGTGTGTCTTTTTGGATTTTAGATTGAGTTCAATTCAAGGTGATGGAAGCTTAAGCCTTCATTATTGTAGATGACCCACCCCACATCTCATTTCAGATTCATCTTTCAAGTCACACAATAATGGACCCCCGCTCTTGAGAGCAACACACATTCGAGAGTCGTTCGATTAAGATCGAATGATCTAAATTTAACTTTAGTATTTTGAATATAAAACAAAAATTACAATTTGCAATAAGGCCATACTTTTGTAATGACAATTTGTCCTACTATGTTAGGTGATCTCTTTGCCATATATACCTTCCCAACTTGAAGATTAGCATGATTGTATGTATCATTCATCACTGGGTGCCTCCTAAGGTTAGTTATGACAAAAATACCAGACTGAAAATTATAAGAAGTAGAAGGTACCTTCTATATATGTATCGAATGAACTTATTAAGGTCCTATCAAAGCAATGATCGATTGAATTTGTTTGATTGAAGTAGAAGGTACATTCATTCCCTTAAACTCCTTATGGGGTATATGTGATAGAATTATCGCCATAATAAGTTTGTCAGACCTCCAACTTATTGTCTTGTTGAATCTCGTTATGAACAATGAGTTTAACAATGTCAGCAAGTTTTTGAGAGACTTGATTGACGATGTCACATATACTTATGTCAATATCTTGGCTAATGAATGATATTAACATTACTACTAGAGTCTCAGGTGGATCAATTGGCGGTGCCTCAAAAACACCAGAGGAACCTCATATGTTGGCATTCCTAAAGTTTGCTAAGGCTCGTTTCAATCTTTGTTGGTCTAGCCTTCTTTAATTTGACGATAACGGTTGATCCATATTGCCAAAAAAAATTCCTGATCATAAATACATACACCAAACATAGTCTTCAACTAATGAATTGAATTTTTCAATGGTAAAAGTCGTATTGTCCCACAGGACGTGCCAAATTTATTGATGGAGCTAAAAATTAGTCAAATAGTCATTTGATTTATCAAATTTGATTCCATTTCTTCAAACAATTGACATTGAGGAAGAAAGAAGAGGATTCCTTATTTTCTCTAGTAGAGCATTAAGTATGATTGTTTTTGAGTTTTTACTAAACTAAGAAATACCTGTAAAATAAAGATAAATATTGAATAATAAAGGATTAAAAAATGGTGAAAATATCATGTGTTTGATTGATCATATATTATAGTACCAAGTAGGTATTTATATGCAACTACTATTTCTATTGGCCGAAACAACATGACCCATTATGTCTAGTCTTACTCGATTGTTTTCGCTGGTAATGTGTTACTTTTCCTCATTGAAGGGTTCATCACACCCCACATTCAATTGTCAACTTCCCACTTTACGGTATGATCCCTTAACAAGATCCACAATGCGTAACTTTCACAACATGGTTCCTTACTCTTTTCTCCGTACAGTTAGTGGCACCGTAAACATTGAGTGTGGGTTGGATGCCTCATTATCCAATTCTACCGAGCTTTAGCTTAGATTGATGTCTTCAAAACCCATGTACTAGTCAGTAGGTTTGAGAAAGAATCATATATCTTTAGCTTGGTTGTTGTAACCTTTGTCTAACCTTCCATCAACTGAGAGGAAACACGCCTATCTGCCTTAATCACATATATACCGATTTTTGCTAGCAAGATAATCATTTTTAGGTATAAACAGAGGCCATCATAGATCGAAGTCTGAATACAAGAAGAAACTTGCAAAAGAAGTTTTAAGTAGTTAGGAAGACACATGTCATGCATGAAAACTTAAGTTAGTTTCTTTCTTTTACTTTAAGTGTGATATTTGTTCTTCGGACGTTCATTTACATCATGCAAGATTGCATATTACATCACACATCCTCCCTTAAAGGATAAACATGTTATCGATTTGTTTGATTGATGTATGTAACTCACTCTAGTTAGTAATAACAATAATACCATTCTCTTAAAACTTTTTTGATTACTTTTCTCCTTTATTTTTTATACTTAGTACTTGTTGTTGTGTTGTATTTACACAACTTTATTCGATTTTGAGTATTTCTTGCACTGTCAGCGTAGACTTAAGAGAATAAACCTATAATTTTTTTTTAAAGGTGAATAAACCTATAAACTTAGAATCCAACAAAGATCTAATTTGAATCTTAAATCGATGATCGATTTCATTTATTGATGAGATATTTAATTCCCTTTCATCACTATATAGTATAATTTCAAAACAAGATTATATATATGATATATTCTTCAAAGACCGTATTTACTGTTAAATATACAACCAATTGTTTCTTACTTACCGCATGAAGATGAAACCATAAAAAATTTCAAACTATACTAACCTAACCTCTACCAAGTCACATCAAATCACAAGCACAAATACACTTCAATTTGGAAAAAAAGTAAAAACCAAACACAACATATAACAGAGAAAAAAATTAAGGAACAAATTAACTTTATTCATAAATTGAAACTAGAAACATTTCATTATAAATTGAAATTAGAAAAATTTCATACTTCATAGAGACTTCAGAGAAAGAAACTCCACCATAAGAAAATAAAACAAAAAGAGATTTGAATAATTAAAAAGGAGATGTTAGTAACACTCTCTTTTTAATACTCTTTCAAACACTCATTCTCTTGATGAAATTAATTAATGTTCCACGTGGGTTACATTTTCAAAATATATGACCCACATTGATTTAAACCAATTAATTAAAGAGTGGGTATTAGAGAAAATGTTGGAAAATAACCATGATCATGCATGCAGTTTGTTATTAGGTACTCTCCTCCTTCTCCTTCCACCCCAAAGCTTGTTTGATCGTTGCCATTGCTTTCTCGAAGATTCCATTCCCAGCATTGGATCTCTGGCTCTCGACTTGTACTTCAAAATTCAAGTCATGATGGAAAGTCTCCAACGAAGCACCACACTCCTTAAACTTTGTATACAAACGGCGGTAAGCACGCCGTAACGACACCTGAAAAGACTCCCTAACCTCAATAACCGTCGAAGAATTGTCGCTGTTGTTGCTGCTGCTGCCGTTGGTGTTATAACCATAATACCCAACCCTCACGTGCCCATTCACGTACTCTTTACACGCAGCGAGGAGAACATGCCCTCGTTCACGAAAGTGTTCCTTGACAAATTCCTCAAAATTCTTTGGCGGTGTCCGAATGATCAAATATGCAGTGTGACACGTTTTAACGAAAACATCTTCATTGTAAGTAAGTGACTTGGCTTCATGGAAGGAACGATTGAATATACGGTAAAGAGGTTCGTTAAAAAGTGGGTACTCGTTAAGAACAAGTGCTTGAATCGAAACTAAAAGCTGCAGAAGAGTAGACCTAGATGGGTCCCACCTCTCGCCCTGCCATGTGTTGAGAAGGCTTAAGCAAATGCTGCCGTCGGTGTAAAGATTAGGGTTTAAGCTGTACCCGAAAGAGTGATAATGAATCTTTGGTGGATTGTTTGGGTAATCGGCAGGGAATTGAATGTCAAAGAAGAACAGACCGTCGTGATAAGGTGTACCGGCTGCGCCGACGATAACGGCACGGAGTAAATCGATGCGGGTTTCATAGGCTTTGACGTAGATGGAATCGGGGAGATTGTTTTCGAGAATTTTCCACTCTTTCATGATTCGTTTGTAGAGGGCACTTTTTGTATCTCTGAAGCAGTTTCCGCTGATGTTGTGGCTGAGGAATTTGTGATCTGAATCGTCTGAAACCATGTCGAAGGTGTTCTTTTTTTCCATCTTAATTTTCCCTTTCTTCTTTGTTTCCAATTCTCAATTCAATAGTGTTGTTTTGTGTTTCTCTTATTATATAGTACTGTAGTGTTTCTCTCGTATTTTTTGACCTAACCTATCCGTATATTCTGGTCAGTTTTATGTTATTCGGCGATTAGTCAAAGGCAAGCAATTTTTTCCATTAACTTACCGTAAGTCAACGGATGTACTAATATATATTAATAATATATAAAAATCGTATTTTAACAAAATTTTATAATTTTCTATATTTAAATTCACAATCTTCGTAGTTTTATATGTCTAATGATTATTTTTCAAAATATAAAACCAATTTGTTTTCTCTTTTTTTTCTTCTTCTTATTCTTATTATTATTATCCAATTCCATTAGGAAATAAACAATTTATTACGGCATAAATATATGAAATTAGTTTATTCTACTATTTTATGGCATAAGAGAAAATAGTTTATCCTCATCATATTATCTTTTAATATATTAATATCACTAATCTGCATATAAAAAAAAAATCAAAATCAATAGGAACATTACATTAATATTGATATTTTTAAAATAATCATTAGTTTTTAAAATTTAAGCTTATCAACTTACTCATATCGGAATATATAAAGATTTTTGAAATATAAGTACATAAAGTCTGCAACGTGTACGATGCAAATATTTAACAACATTTTGTTTATAAAATAAAAAAATATTTAATAAAAACACTATATTTGCATTGATATTTTAAACATAGTCAATAATTTTCAAATCCACTAACAATATATAAAAATCGTACTACAACAAAATTTCATAATTTTTCTTATTTAAATACGTGATCTTCTTAATTTTATGTGCCTAACGGTGTTTTAAATATAAAATGAAAATTTATTTAATAGAAACACTACATGAATGTTGATATTTTAAAAATAGTCACGAATTTCTAAAATTTTATCATATTGACTTTCTCAATATTTGTTTATGCATATCTAAACACATAAAATCTGTAACGGATGTGGTGCAAATATTGAACGGTATTTGGCATATAATATAAAAAAATTATTTAATAAAAACACCATAATATAAAAAATTATTTAATAAAAACACCATATTAATGTTTATATTTTGAAAATAGTCATGAGATTCCAATATTTTATCGTATAGACTTGAGTTTCCAATATTTTATCATATCGACTTTCTCATATATGTGTATAAAATTTGTTCAGGCAGATATAAACACATACAATCTACACCGAAAACAGTGCAAACATTGAACGATGTTTTGCATATAAAATAAAAAGTTATTTAATCGAAACACTACATTAATTTTGATATTTTGAAAATAGTCAAGAGTTTTCAAAATTTAATCATACTGACTTTCACATATAGGTAGATAAAAATTTGTTTATGCATATATAATCAAATGAAATCAACATATGAAGTGATTCAACTATTTATCAGATTTTTGTAGATATAAGAGGAAAAAAAATATTAATAGAAACATTACATTAATATTTAATATTGATAATTTTTATTTAATATCTTTAAACATTCGACAATATTAACAATCTAATTTTTTTTATCCTCGTGAGCTTTGCTCAGTTGGTAGGGACAATGCGTAATATATGCAAGGTCCGAGGTTCAAATACCGACCACCACAAAAAAAAACTATTTTTTTATATAATTACCGCAACGTTACGTGACATGTGTGATTGCACGGGTAGTTTACTAGTTTTCAACCAAAATACAAATTTAAAAGTCTAATTATATACTTCCTCTGATCTTATTTATAAGAAAAAAATTGACTTTTTAGATTCATTGAGTAATTGATGTATCTTGTCTCAAATATAGACCAAATTCATGATTTATGCAATGAATCAAAAAAGTCAAATGTTTCTTATAAATAGGACCAGAAGGAGTATTCTTTTATTATTTGATCAAGAAAAAACCCGTAAATAGGTAAATACCCCTCGAAAATTATAAAATCTTGCAATTACCCCCGTAATTTGAGAAAAGGCAAAAACTCTCATAAAATTCTTAAACATGAGTCAATTTGCCCCCTCCATTAGTTTTCTCCGTTGGTCAAAATACGTAGCCGTTGACTGTCTACGTGCCACTCTCACGTGGTCTAACATGGCATGCAACATCATACGAGGTAATTGCTTCTTTTTTTTGGTTATTTTCGCACATATGAGCAATTACCCCCCACCCCACCCCTCAAATTTCAAACTTATGTTCAAAATACCCATTGAAATTGACAAAAATCAAGCAAATTGGTCTATGTGATAAACAATTTTTCTTGTGATTTAATGGATTCAGTATAAAGGTTTGATCCTTATGAGTAGCAATAAATTGGAGAAGAATGATATGGATCGTAATAAATGTACTTAGAAGAATTACAATTGAAAGGAAAATGTTGTGTGTCACTGTTAGGGATATCATATGTTTGTTGTGTTGGACGAGGTATGTCCTTGAAATTCATGAGTTATTTTTTTTATGTGCATTATGTAGGTAAAGTTGAGGAGCCAAAATTATGGTATGATAAATCTTGATGTACTTTTAGACATTTAATTGCAACTAGATTCAGAACTATTGGACTTAGCTTATGCATATGAACTTGCATATAGCTTTCTTAATGAATTCCAATAAGGAAGGGATTATAGAGACTCGAATATTTTATGTAGCTTATCAAACTACTACTTATTTTATTGAATCATGCTACTAAGAAAGGGGTGCTTGCCGGTGCAGATGATGGAAAACTTAAGAAAGTAAATCTTACTGTTGGATCATGCTACTAAACCATAACACGTGACACACAATTTTCCTTTCAATTGTAATTCCTCGAAGTACATTCGATACAATTTACCATTCTTCTCCAATTTGTTGCTACTCATAAGGATCAAACCCTTACGGCAAATTCATTAAAGCACAAGAAAAATTGTTTGTAAAAAATTTGCTTAATTTGTCAATTTCATAGGGTATTATGCACATAAGTGTAAAAAAATTTAGAAAAAAAAAACAATTACCCTCTATGACGTGACAGTAACATGTAGACAGCCCACGGCCCACTTCTTGTTGACTAACGGAGGAAACTAATGGAGGAGGCAAATTGAGTAACGTTTAACAATTTCAGAAGAAATTTTTTTTATCTATAAGATGATTTTTTCATGATTTTTTGCAACAAGTATATGACGTTAAAATGGACCTTTCCAACAAAAAAAAAAACTAGAATTTTCTGCAAATGAATGAATTAATTATGAATTTTTAAAGTTCCAAAAACTCAAAAAAAAATAACAACGTAAATCTCGATATAGAAATCAAATTTTGAGATGACATTTTTTTGAAACATCTATAAATACACATAGAAAAGATCTGAAAATTTTCCATCGCATATTGAAGACGCCTCAATTTATTTTGATTTTTCAACCAAACGTACAAAATTACAATTTTGTTTTGAATAAGCACATACTCACGGGTAAATTTCGTTTCATGATTTTGTAGCATGGTTATAACATCATAAGAACCTTCACCATGAAATATTAGAGTTTCTAAACAAGGGACGGATTACTTTTAGATTGATTACAATTCAAGGTGATGGAAACTTAACCTTTTCATTCAAGCTTTTACAACTCGAAAGTTTACATTAACTCGTTTTACCTATGTAAACTCGAATCGTAACGAGGTTACCTAAAATTAAAATTATATAAAATTTATTATATATATGACATATGTAAGCTAATATAATATTGTAAATAAGTCAATAGTGCAAAACATGACTTACTCCCTCCGATCATTATTATAAGCAAAAATTAAATTTTCAGATTCATCAAATAACTAATGCATCTAGTCTATAATGTGTATCATATACACAGGGCCGTTCTGATAAAATCGGAGACCATGTTCAAATATTAAAAATGGCCCCGATAGAAAAACAAGATTTTTTAAGCGATAGTAATCATCATTTAAGTTGTAAATAACATAAAAAATAGTCATTCTTATTAAGTAAAAGTAAGTTTGTATGGGAAGAACTAACTAACTTGTGTTGAACTTCAATAACCACTAATTGTTTTAATATTAAAAATTGGGTTCATAATAAAAAGAAACGCCAAAAACTTTAAAAAAATCATCACTTTGTTTAGTACAAAATGAGTCTTAATTATATTGGTTGTTAGTTGCTTAAAAAAATGTCTTTGTTATCTAAATAGTGACAAACTAGTACTAATATTGGGAAAAAATAGTAGCAAATTAGTACTAGCATACATGGTTAAACTTAAAAAATAGAAAAAATACTAATTATTTAACGTATTTAATCTGCGTTATTAATGGAAGTAGATGACGAAAAATTCAAGATATATAGTAGATTTATACAATCATAGATAACTCTAAAATGTATATTAAATTGTAATGTCCTAGTAGTTGTGTATGTAATTAAACTTTTATATTTGGTTCAAATTCACACAAATGCTCGAAATTGAACCCGGAAACAAAAGACCCAAGTGCATTCTATTTTACCACTAAACTATTACAAAATGTCTATTAATTTTTTATATTTTATTATATATACCTACAACTTTTGTGTGCTATATTAATTTTTTTTCCAGACTTCCAAGATTGCAAGGCCCGACACCGTAGCTCATCTTGCACTTGTTAAGGGCTGGGCCGGCATATACATTATATATACATGTCTTCTTTTTCAGTAAAACAACTAGCATGACTGAATGAGTTAGTTGAAAAAAAACTAATACTCCCTCCATTTTAAAATGAGTGTTGTTTTAACCAAAAAAATTGTTTCAAAATGAATGTCAATTTCAGTTTCCAATGCAATAATAACTTTTTCTTTTCAATTGTACCCTTCAATTAATACTATGTTACACTACTTCCAAAGTATTATTTTTTCTTTGATGAAAAACAAACCAATAGCTGATTAGGATAATTTGGTAAAATTTTATTTCATTCCTTAATCTGTGTGCAATTGGCTAAAACGACATTCATTTTAAAACGGAGGGAGTATATAGTAGCTCACGGTCAAAAGCATGAAAAATTTCTTTTGAAATTTAATATTGAAAAAAACACAATAGAAAGTGGAAGGAAATGAGTGGAATAAACAACATTTTACGTTGGATTTAATGTTGGATCTAATTTAAATGTGTGTGAGGAGGGGTGATATTAGTAACATGAGGAGTGGATTAGCATCAGTTCGGTTTGTTGGTTCTTTGGATCTCCAAATAAAAAATCGAGAGCCAATTTAAAGCAAATCATGTCGGTTTAGGTCAGTTTGATTCGGTTTTGAACCGAACAAATAATGCATGATACTTTTTCGGTTTGGCTTTTCAACTTCGTCGGTTTTGTCCGAACCACTTACACTCTTAAATGCAACTTTAGATGTGCATGCACCATTTGGAATTTTGACCAGCCTAGTCATCAAGAGGCGGAAACATGGGATTTAAAAAAACTCATTATGAATGTGGGTTATACTTGAGTGTTTATAGAACTAGATTGCATAGTTGTTGATGACATATGGGGTATATTGAATCATAGAACGGAGTTTAGTGTTTTATGTGTTTGTAAAACTATTATGCACTCTTTATCAAACTATAGTTTAAGTTTCATTAGATGGCAAGCCAATAATGTAGCTTATTTACTAACTCAAGCAACATTATTGTCATATATTAGTCGCCAAATCTTTGATTATATTTCATCATTTATTGTGATTATTTTGATGAATGAAAAAAAAGTTAAATTTGTGATTGTAAAAAAAAAAATTGTTTTTGGCATATATTTCTTATATAAAAACGAGAGTATTACTGTATTTTTATTTTCAGTGCTGGTGAAAAAATCCACATGCCTCTCTTGTGTGTGTTTTTAATAAACATGCCTCTCTTGTGTGTTGTGCACTATATTTTAAAATGGCACATCAGATCCAAAGCAAATTAAACCTTGCGATATTACTCCACCATACCACGTGCAAGTCTTCTACTTTCATCATTTATATCTTTTTATTCTATTGTTTTATAGTTCATCACATAAAAAAAAGGAGTATGTTTATGAATACTGGATCAAGGTCTGGAAACTGCACATTTGGTTCCATGATGACATGGTCCATGAATGGTAGTGGTGTTCCAATTTTGGACACGTGTGTAATGATGACAATGTAAATGGGAGCTATGAACTTTGTTCCCTTTTGGTTAATTTACCTCGTTTCCACAATTACCTCTGCAGTCATATGAAAGCTGTTTTTTATTCTTATTTATCTCAATGATTCATTTCGAATATTATGTCACATCTGCAACCGTTAAAAAACAAGAAGTAAAAGAGAGAAAGGAAACAGACAGAATTAAAGATTAAAAGCTACTTTTTTATTTACCAAATTGATCAAGCAAGGTACTAGTTAGGTATGCTATATTTGTTTCCTTCAAAAAAAAGGTATGCTATATTAGTTAAAGACAATAGCACTTGCTAATTTGGCTAGTGGGTACATATTGATTAATGACCACTGTCATGTGAACGGTTAAACGTTCGCTTTCAATTAAAGGCATGCAATAGTTTCTTCACTACCATTAATATTTTCAAGAGATAAACGTACATATTTAGCAACTTTCTAATAATTGAAGATCAATCCAAAAGTTAATAAGTAACACTTATAAAATGGACTAGATTCTCTCATACGCATTATGTTCATTTAAAAAAGTTAACTATACGGAAAAATTGCTAATAGGAACATGGTTTCCACTAATTAACAAAACAGATCCATAAATTGAAAGATATAGCCTATAGGGTCAGTACATGAATTGATTGAGTACTGATTAAGTCCTTATATATATTAATATGGTATAGGTTGTAGGTTCGGTTGTCATTGTAAGTGGTTGTTAATTTTGTGCATGTTGGTAAGCAAGAATGTATATAGCCACTATAATCATTAACTTGCGTGCATAAGAAATGAGAATGAAGAGTTAATTAGTTCTTGATCAAAAAAGAGAGTTAATTAATGGTAGTTGTTTTATGCAGTCATATTTCTTTATGAGCCAGGCACATGGTCCCTACACTGAGTTGGGGCATCATAACTTGGGATCAAGAGGATATTCCAAATTAGCCTAAAGTTGAGAAAAAGGTAAAATTCTATTCCATACATAAATAAATAAAGATAATTGAAGCTGCGGAAAGCCAAAAAGGAAACGTGCACTAAAAAGGAAGTTACAACAAAAGATACTTTTCATATAAAATTACTACTAGTACCAAATAGCAATTGAAGTTGTATCAATAATTTCCAATGATAATGAATAATGTAAATAGATCACTCTAACAAGAAACTATCTAGCTGATTAATTCCCTTATTATTGTACAGGAAACAAGCATTGAAATAGACACAAAATGCCACTGTAATAATTGATTAACCTTAAGAAAATAACAAGATTCTAAACTTGTACAATTGTATCTATGAGAAAGCTCAACTGAGATTTGTTGCAGAAAAACTAGCTTGTTGTATCCAACATAAAGAGAAATTAAGCAGTTATACTATAATTATAGCTGTACAAAAATTCTAACCATCAACAGTTGCACGGTCAATTTCTTTTAACCTTGTGTCAGGTTAGTTTACTTATGCGGTCACCTTGTCTAGTGGGCACCACTACTCACTACTCTCTACGACCCTTGAGTAATAAATTACCGGCATTCATGCATTCGAAACATCGATGACACGCATTCAAAAAATGCATATTTGAATTATTATTATTATATAATTCAAAATGCCGAGTTTGAATTTAAACGATTATCGATGTCTTGAATGCGTGAAAACCTATAATCTCTGCTAAGTAAGTACTAACTCACCTCTCCCCTTGAGCACACTCCATAACTCTCTCTGACACTAAAACTAAAAACGCACGCGCTCTATTTTTTTTCCCCTACTCTCTCTTTCTCTCATTCAAGACATTCAATGCAAACGAACCCACTCATAACGACCCTCCAACGGCATGTCTCTAACAATATCAAAGTTGTACCTACAAACAACGCAGCAAAGTTGTTAGTTAGTTAGGGTTCGATTCTGCCACTGCACAGAGAATAGATCACTGCTCACATTCCTTATCTTATGTCGCAAATTTCAAAATAAAAGATAAAAAATTTATACGTGCTAGTTTTGTTATACTCACTTCTCTGCAAATCTCTTCTGCTCCTCCTTCTCAAACTTTGCAAAGAATTCATCAAACTCTTCATCCCTAAACAAAGAAAAAAATATATAGGTAGCATTTGATGAGTGACAAAAAAATTTTGTTAGAAAATTGAACGTGAAAATAAAGAGAAAAACTGAAATATAAAAATTACCTTAACGATTTTAAATTGTGGTTCGTTGAGTCTACCGTTTCAAAACCCTTAGTTTTCAGCTGCAAGATCATCATAGTAATTCACAAATATTAGTAAAAAAAAAAAACAAAGGAACACAAACATAAATAAAACATAAGACGAGAAAGTAAACAAGGAAATTGTTACGTCGAATTTGGTCTAAATGAAAATTATAACAAACCTCTGGATCTAACGGTGTAGTGTTGAGGTCTTTAACGTCGTCGTCGTCAGTTTCAGTAACCTTGCCAGAGCTTAAGCAAGTCAACAACGGAGTGTTTTCCGAGCGAAACTCATCGGAAACCACCGCAGAAGCCGATGAAATAATATTTTCTGCAGCTTCAGCAAGCGAGTTTGGAAGCTGGTGCTTCATTTCAGAAGATTGAAACTGCGAAGCAGAATGAGTAATTTTTCTTTTCTTGGAAATGGAGGTTCCGTTTGAAGAAGACTCGTTCATAGCTATAATTGTTGGAGAAGAACGTTTACAATCACCCATTTTTTTTTGTTGTTGTTGCTATTTTGAGATGAGGGAGAGAGCGAAGTGAAAGAAGAAGGAGCTTAAAAAGAGAGTGATCGCATAGAAATGTTAACGAGGGTAATGATTACAGTGGACGGTCCAGATTTATTATTAAATAACTGTTGTAGAGAGGGAGGGTCCTTTTTGTCTCCCTGGCAGTAAACGGATCATATGTGTAAAAAACGTCATTGCATTGCATTTTGCCATCATAACTACAAATCCGTTACGGTTCAAACTTTTAATATTTAATTATTTTCTAACAAAATTACGTAAACTAAAATTATAGTATACTTCAAAAAATTTGGACAGAAAATTTTCCATGCATTTCCTGTCGTTTTGCAACATCCCATGTGACATGCTTTCTACAATGATGACTATACACTTTTTTTACAAGGATGATAATAATACACTGAGCTTTTTTTTGGTTACAATAAGACACTGAGCTTTGCAATACAATATCTTGTTTGGGCTTCTTTTTCTTTTATTCCTTTTAAGACAAATAAAGTTATTTTCACTTTTTGTAAAAAGAATGAAATCGGTTGAATAATACTTTTTTTTAGCAAATTTAAAGTTTAAACCTGAAAGGCAATGATTTTGTCATAAAAAAAGGGATAGGCAATGCTGTTAAAATAAAGTTTTAAAAAATATTAAGAAAATAGAGATTTTTTTTAAAGAAGAAAGAAAATAGAGAATTAAAACTAAAAATATACATTGAATTGTCTAGGCTGATTCATTTTGTTATAAATCATGTTTTTCTTTTTTTATATTTCGTAAAAAAGAAGAGTGTGAGACACGTCTTCAGAGAATTCAATGGTCTTCAGAGCGCTTAAGGAATTTCGTTTTATCAACATATGTAATGTTATTTGCAAGCTTGTTTCTAAGGTCCTAGTAAACCGGTTGAGACCCATGCTTGATGATATTGTAATCAACCCTCTTCAAAGTAGTTTTATTCTTAAAATGTCTATAGTCAAGATTTGTTGTGCAATTTGATAACAACAATGCATATAGACTATCATGTGAATATATTTATGACCTTATCTCTTGTATTATGGATATGAGATATCAAATCTTCACATAGATATAACTATTACAGTAATATTTATGAATTGACCCACCATGATAATACCACATAATGATTTATGTAAAGTGTCATAAGATAATCTCTCATATTGATAGTGGTGCATGCCACCTTTCGACCTAAAACCATTATGATCCTATATGGCAAACTGGCTTGCAGAATATTATTTGTTACTTTGATTCTCTTCATGCGGCGCACTTAGTTAATATGTGCACACGACATTTTCATCATATGAAAATATGTTGGAGATTATATAAAAAGACACATGAATCTTACCCTCCATCACATACTTCGCGAGGGCAATGTTTGTGCAGATATTTTAGCAAAATTTGGAATTAATTTTTTGGATACCTTGGTTATGTTTCATGAGCCACCGTCGTGTCATTCTTCGGCTTTGTTAGGTGACATTCTTGGAATGTGATTTATTTTAGTTTTTTTCTTTTTTCTTATGTAATAAAAAATAAAAGTATACATATACTCTTATGTTTTAATCGAAAGTACATTGAGAAAATAATATTTGAAATCTTCCTTCTAAAAAGTTTAAAGATGATTTTTTTTTCCCGTTTATGACTTATAACTTATGTCTAATAAGCTCATTTTACTAGAAAAAACCAGTTTGATAACCCTTAATTTTTCATGAACTTTATAACTTATTTTTATTAGCTTATATCATTTTGTTATAAGTTAATTCAAGTAGCTTATAACTTATTATTTTTTATCTCAATTTTTTCCCTTGTAATCTTAATTGATAAAAGTTAAGTATCATTTCATATTTATAAGATAGTTCAACCATTAATTTTATCAAACATTACAAATTCAATCTGCTAACTTATCAACCGTCTGTTATAAGAATTGACTAATTTATCAGCAAATTGTTATAAGGTCATCCGCTATAATCTAACTTATCAACTATTCGTTATTTTTTACCAAATAGAACCGTTAAGAATATAAATTGCGAGTCAGGAAACACACTAATTTTTTTTTTTTTTTTTGGTCTAATAGCCTAATGGCTGGAGTTCACACAATTAAATGTGGAAAAGTGGGGTGTCCGGGGTTCGAACCCCGGCCCCTGCATAAATTATGCAATGTCCCTACCAACTGAGCTAAGCTCACGGGGACGGAAACACACTAATTATAACTGTTGAAGTTTTTTTTAGAGATGACGGTTGAAGTTATTATGTTTAAATTCCAATGTTTGCCTGTTGTATCCTAAACTTGTACTATAGCTAGGTTATTACATATTATGTTGATCCAGTTTAGAGTGAATGAAAACTCTGAGAAGTTCTAGGTTTATCCGGTGAAGCTTCTGTAACATCTTAAATCCCAATCAATAAAATAAGCTGGGGCAGCTAGCTCATGTTTTATAACAGCTTTATTACCGGTAGATAGACTAGTAGAAACATAAAAATTCATGGTGAATGAGAGTAGGTAGATTATATCTTTCCGTTGCTTTTATGGAAAGTGTTATGGTTTTGATAGAAGAAAAAATATATATCCTCTCCATTTCATATCTTAGTTTTTTTAATGGCAAATACTAACAAATGTCTCAGAAAAAATCATTTTATTTGAGGCTTTCAAATTTTCATGTTATATTTTCATATCTTATTATCAAACATCAAGAATTCTAGTTAAGTGAGATATTGCACACTTTATTAGAATTCGAACCATAGTTCGCTATGTTGTGAGGGAGTCTAGTCCCTATCAGAATGAATCTTTATTGCTATTTTCATGCTTGGCTATATATTTTAAAGCTTTTATAGCATATAAAAAATTAATTGATATATTGTACTAAAATATCAATATTTAAAACAAAAGTTTAGAAAGGGAAAATTATTATTAAAAAATTCACTTGAGTTTGTCCGATTATGTTGGCTTGAGATTTTGGAGTGTGATCCTCTCAAAATCTCAGATTCGATTATCATCTGTGTCAATTTCGACAACGAAGAATTTATCAATTGTTTGTTCTTAGATTGCAATCTTTTTTGGTAGTATTTGGCATTCCATTCATAAATGGTTGAGTATTTAACAATTAACCCGGATGATATTCTAGAGGATACATAACAATTTGGGGGGTTCTTTTGTTATTGGGAAAAAAAAATTGTTTTGGTGTATAAGTTATTTGGTTGGCTACTATTTGGATGGTCGGGAAGGAATACAATGCAAGGATTTTTTGTAATACCGAGCTTCTGCTGGACCAGCTACTTGAGCTTATTAAACTTCATTTGCGGTGGTGGTTGAAATCGCATAACTCATTATTTTTGCGACTATCACACAAGGTGGTCCAACCTGTTAGGCTGTCTTTGATTATTTTACTTTGTAATATTTCATTTTTTTTTCTTTTTGGCTAGTTATCTAGCGTTATTTGGTTGTAAACACTTTTATTCTCTTTCAAGCACTCCTTGTGAGTCAAAGAGAGGTTTTATCTATTATATCTTTTGGCTAAAAAAAAGAATTTAAACTATGTCATTTGAAGTTACAAGTCAAACTCCTCACTGAAAAATATATATGTATTTCTCATTAATTTTTAGATAAATCAATTCTCAGATTTGTCAATAAAAAAAAATTAAGGATAAAAATGATCATTATCAGTTTTCAATATGAATGCTATAAATGTTCAGCTATAAACGACTTTGTAAAACAATCATTTTAATTATATTAATGATAGAATTAAATCTTTTTAGTCACTATAAAATATAAAATTTTGATTTTGGTCCGCATAAAAAATTTCTTCAACTTATAGTCTCACAGTATTTTTCGCCAGCAATTTCCGTCTATATTCTTAAGTAAATTCATGTATACTTTTTCTATTTTCTTATGATTTCTTTTTTCCAAACATATGTATAACATTATAAACATCTCCACTGAAATTTAAAATATTTAAATAGAAATGAATTATATTAAAATGAATTTTTAAGCAATAAAAGTTCAAGAAATATAATAACTAAGTTCAAGAAAATTTGAAAGTTTTCACATGGAGGAAATTTATGGGGGTTGTTGTATAGCAATATACGAAATTTATTAAGAATAAGATAAATAAAGTTTTAGATTTGGTTGGACGGTCATATGGGTGTATGGAATAATATTCCATAATCTACATTCGTACCACTTTTAACACGTTAGCTGAGAGAGGAGGAAAACAAAAGAATGGAAGAAAATACAGTAGAGAAGGACTATACCAATGATTAAAGTGTAAGTTTATTGTTCACTGAAATAGTAGATGCAACATGTTTTCTGTTTTCTGTTTTTTTAGGTTACAATATATTGAAGAATTTTGTGTAATTTAACTATCAATCAATCGAAATTAGTCATATGAACAAATTTACAATTAAAGTGAAAGTAAGTTTGTAGGTACCACTTATATATTTACTTATTTGACTAATTTTGATTGGTTGATTTATAAATTATCCTTAATTTTTTAAAGGTGGTCTATACCTCACATTTTTTTTTATGAGATGCAACACTTTGATAATTATTCTATGAAAAAATCTATTTTTTAAGTTTATATTGAATAACTGATTTATTTATATAAAATCTATTATAGACTATATAGATTATTATTTAATTAGTTAAAAAATACATTTTTTTCATAATAAAGACCGCAATGCATTTAAAAAGTAAACCTCCTTTTTATAATAAATCGGAGGTGATAATTAAAAGATGCAAAATAATAACTTGTGCTATAAGGACAATTGTTGAAAAATGCAATAAAAAAATATTATCTTTAAAATTCTATATATATATCCAATGCATGAAAATTTAAAATGTGACTATTTCCTTCTTAAAGTTATCAAATTTTTTTGAGTAAATTACAACCCTCTCCCCTGAGAGATTATGATATTACACTCCCTTCCCCTCTTAAGATTAAATATACAACTTAGTCCATTTAACTTGAAAAACTTGACACCGTTAAAGAAGATTTAATTTTAAGTTTAAATTGACAATAATATCCTTTCTATTTGTTTAATATCCCACGCTTAATTTCATTACCTTCTTCTACCTATCGAAAGCCCTAACCCCTATTCTCTAAAGTTTCTTAATCTGCTAACTGACGGTTGTCATATAAAGATTGAAACTTCTGCACACAAGTGTTATTTTCTTATGCCCATTTTCTTCCTTCTTTGACTTTGTCTCTTCTTTTTTTTCCTCTCTCTTTTTATTCATCGATTGGAAAATCCTATATACATATAGGAGTTAAAGATTATTCTAATATATTAATTCTTAGGATCGAATTGTATGAATCTATAAATCTTTTTTTTGGGAGCATGATAAAGATTGATGCATCATCCCTCAAAAAAAGAAGATTGATGCATCAGACATTTCATTCATGATATTATATGTCCTTGTATTTACTCGCAAGCATATGCCAAAAAATTGATTAATATTTAAAGAAGCAGATTATTAGGTTAAGTAAAATGAATAAAGTTCTAAATATATTGTTATAGTCAACAACACAATAGTGATGAACAAAATAGAAACAATGATAAGTTTACGAGGAGGAAAATCACGGTGACGAAGAAAGCAAGGAAGAATGAGCTTTGGTAGCATTGGGGAAGGAGGAGGAATATAGAAAGGGAAAGGAACTATAGTCTGGTAATTAATGAAGGAAAGAGGAAAAAACGATGACCAAGAGTTCTAGATAAAGGTTATTTTTGTAATATTAAATTTATTTAACGGTGGTTAACAATTAGTTAGCATCAACATAAAAAAAATGGATCAAAATGTATCAAGAAACATCTCTTGAGGGAGGATAATGTGTGTTTTAAAATAGGAGTGGAGGGGGATGTAAAAATAGCATCTCTCAGGGGAGGGGATGTAATTTTAATTTTTTTTTTTTTATCTCATTTCAACGAAATGGGTAGAAAGTAACAGTGACTTTAAATAGTCAGTCATTCCTAGTTTACGTGGCTTATGTTGAAGTTTTCTGTACACTTGTGTTAATACTAGACTAGATGAGGGACTTGGATGAGGGTCGATCTAATTAACCCCATTCAAGGCGCTACTGCTACAAATTTATTGCTCTGTGTTGAATTGGTTGTGAAATTAACTTGGTAAAAACAACAATTTAACTTGGTTGTGAACAATTTAACTTGGTTGTTGAGGAGAAAATATCATTTTGATCCAATTTGTTCATGGGACTTTATTATATGATGTTCAATTGTTGCATGAATCAATCCATATATCCTTCAATCTTGCCCTTGAATAAATTTAGGTATGTAACTTCTTTTTTTTGAGGGAAGGTATTTAAATTTTATACCAATAAAAATCAATCACGTACACTCCAGTAAAATATGAACAACAATACAAGTGAGAAGAACACCACTTTTTAATCAAAAATATTAAAATATTAAGTTTATGGGTCCTCTCATATATATAATATAGAGTCAGGATCCGTTGACATTAGGTAAAAGTCTAACGACTTATGTCAAATCTCAACCATTAGATCTAAAGCCCGATGAATTAGATTATAGAATCTAACACAGACAAAATGATAACTCACCCGGGTTGGTCTAGTCGTATTGACTTTAGACCTGGGAGTGTGTTCCTCCTTAATATCTCAGGTTCGATTCTCTCTAGGTCCAATTTGAGTGGACCATTTTAGCTTCTAAAAAAAATAGACAAAATGACAAAAACCATCGGATTCTAAAATTGGAACGTGTAAAATATGTAAATAACGTGTTCGGATTATAGAATTCAAATCAGTAGAACATTTGACTTTTTTGTATGTGGTGTAGGATGCATCGACATTTTGTGTAGTCTATCACGCTCCACAAAACAATGAACTCTTACCCGCTCGAAGTAAACTCAAACCTACGTGCAATTTACTACAACAAGGAGAAACACAATTTGTTTAAGATCAATGTTGATGTTACACCTTGATTTGAAAGACTAAGTTGAGCAAATGGATGTCGTCTCAACTACGATGATACAATAATGGCGCCAATTGTTGAGTATCGTTGTATGTTAATCGACACATATGAACATGTTTTGTTTCACCAAATTACAACTTCAAGACGGTGATGATATCAGAACCATGTTATTTATATTTGATCAATATAGTTTCTAGAGATCGATCGAGTTAGGTGCTACCTTAGTGTGATATGTTCATACTTTTAAGACAAGGTTAATTCATCTTAAGAACATTTGGTTAAGAACATTTGGTTAATGTCTTACATTTTTGTAGTTAATAAAATGGTTAAAGATTAAAAAAAAATGTGGATAACAACATACTGTTTTACGGTTAAGGAAGGAATGAAGGTGACAAACGATGATGCAATTCAACTTTTGTATTACAAGAGTTCTTTCTTTAAAAAAAAATGAGAAAAAAAAAACTGTTAACGAGGAGAAATGGTGAACGGTGGTGTCCTTGTTGTCACAAATGTGTGTCCAAATAGCAAGCAAGTTCTAAAAAACTTATTCTCTGTTTGGTTTTCACTTCTAGAGCGACTAGAATTGATTCTGAATGGATAAAATTGATAATGATATATTTGGTTGCCGTCGACTGGAATTGATTCAGTCTTCATAATTGATTCTAATTGAAGTTAGGTTTTGTAGTTTTTTATTATAGAATTGATTTTCACTCACATATTTATGGTTCAACTCAATTTTATACGAAAGCATCTAAACATATGTCATTTTAGTCCAAATTACTTTCAACCAAAATCAATTATACTTAGAGCCCGTTTGTTTTGGATTTTTTTGAAAAAAAATCTATTTTTTGATTTTTGTAGTGTTTGTTTTAGATTTTAAAAAAATTAATTTTGTTAAAAAAAATCATTTTTACCTCCAAAATAAAAAGCTATTTTAAGTAGCTTTTTCAAAATCTATTTTTTTTAAACACAAGGAACTCAAGTGTAAGACCTTCAAATCTTAAAAAAATGATTTTTATGATAGTAAACAAACAGAAATAACTTTAGATTTTTTAAAAAATCTTTAAAAAAAAATCTCTAAATTCTTTTAACTCAAAATCTATTCTTTTTAAAGCTGAAAGAAACTCACCCTTAATCAATTCTATCAAAATCAATTATCGTCAATCAAACACACTCTTAAAATAATAGAAGAGACATGCACATAAAGATTACTTGTTGTTATCTTCACTAAACACAGGATACAAACATGCAGAAAGCATAACCTGATGATAAATACAGAGGAAACATGATCTTACAACACTTCCGGTCTTCCACCCTAGTTAATAAAGGAAGGAAATATGAAATTTTGATTATTTTCAAGTCTTTTTGATGAAGGATACAACTTGGTTAAGCAAAGTCATAGCATTCTCACAACTTGGTTTGAACAGATGAAAAATATGTTGTTCATCCTCTGTTTCAACAACTTCCACAACACCACCCCAACCACTTTTTTCAAGCAAATCTTTGTAATACAAACCTCTATCCCTTAAAATATCTTTCCCAGCAACACAAACAAGCAATCTCTTACAACCCAACTTCCCCAAATCCGGATCATTAGCCGGGTTAATCAACGGGTCATCGGATCCAGTTGTAGTTGGACACGAAAACCGCCACAAATTATGAATCTTTTCTACAAATTCAGCCATATTTGATTCTGATCCAATTGGATCCACACCCCAAAAATAAGGATGAATGTAAACACTCCCTTCAAGTTTCACACCATCTAAATTTTCCTTCCCAACCCGAATACCTAAATAGTGTGAAATATTAGCACCAGCACTATCACCTCCTAAGAAAACTTTCTCAAAATCTGCATATTGATTCAACCATTCATCAGAGCCATTTCCATCAACATGTGAAGCAACCCATTTGAGTGCAAGCCATGAATCTTCATGAGCAATGGGAACAGGGTGTTCCGGTGCTCTTCTGTAATTAACAGAGACACCAATAACGTTAGCAAGTGAGGTAACAGAGTTGAGGTAGTTATGGTAGCTTGGTGAGAAAGGTGTTTCAATGCAGAAAGCACCACCATGGAAGTAAACAAAGACAGGGAGTTTTTGGGTTGGTGGGTGATTGTTTTTGGGAATGAAAAGTCTAGCTGAGATGTTATGTTCTTCGGAGATTATAACGTCTTTAGATTCAACGTTGGTTGCTTGATCAAGAGATGGAGGAAGAAATTCTTCACCTATTAAATTTTCGACACGACCGCTTTTGTATACTCTCAAGATTGGGGGTATATCAATGGCTATTTCATCGTTGATGGTGGAGGTTGAATCCATGGTGGATAAATGTTGTTCTTGTGTGTAAGAATTTTGTGAATTTTAGAGATCGGAGAAGGAATGGGCAATGAGATTCATGAAGATATAGTTTGTTTTGTAGCCACAGACATTTGAGTTGTGGCGTCTAATAATTAAACCCCACCTTATCATTTTGTTTCCCATCCCTTGTGACGGTCAAAGATTAATCATTTTTAAATTTGTAAGGACACAATTTAACAAAAAAAAATTTACATTCATTAAAACAAACAAAAAATGTTATAATTACTTAAACTAAAACCATATTTGGAGCATTTCAAATAGGAAAAAGATACATAGACACACCAATGTCATACACCCTCTTATACCACCAATGACATCGCAATCAATACTTTAAAAAATTGATCTTAAAAAAAAAAAAAAACAGAATCTCTTTTCCTTCTCTCTCTTCTCTCTCTCCCTCCCCAGCGAACAAAACCTCCATCCCTCCGCCGACGACATGCTCTTCTCCCCACGCCAGCGACCTCATCAGGCACACCATTGATGTTTTCTTTCATTTAAGTCACGACATTCATGTTTTAAGTCACGACATTCATGTGTCCTCTGTCTCAACCCATGGTTATCCTCCGAACCGATTTCAGTCTCCGCCCATTGTCCGTCACTCCATCGTCGTTCTCTTCTCAATCTCATTCTCTACAGTTTTTAGGTTTAAAGTTTTCTAGATCTTGAGTTGTACAATTTTAAGTTGTTAGCTTTAAGATCAAAAAAACTTTCTGGGCGGCTCTCTCTCTGGTGGTGGTGGTGATGCATGAACGGAGGCGATGTTATTGTGTTGGAAAGATGAAAGGGAAAACATAATTTTTGTGGTTATGTTTACTGGTGTCAAACAAAGGGAGGTTGTATGGTGGTTGATGGGGTTGACGACAACAGTGGTGGTGGAAAATGTTGGTAGTGGTTGTGGTGTTCTGGGAGAGAAACAGTGGTTGTTGGTGGTGGTGTGCTGTTGATAGTGGTACAGATGAAAAAGGGAAGGAGGGAGAGAAGAGAGAGAGCAGCGGAAGATGATGAAAGAGAGTAAGAGAGTGAGAAGGGAAAGTTGGACAAAATTATCCTTTGTTTTTTTTGTTAGCGACAAAATTGTTCGTGCCACATGGGGGTGTAGGATGATGGTATGCCACATAATGTGGTCGACCTATCATTACTCTTTCGAATAAGGTTTTCATCATTGAGTTTCAAACACTAAGCAACAATTTCATAATTTATGTTTCCATTGGAGCACGTCTAGGTGGAAATCCAAGTTCCATAACAAATTGCAAAGTACCTTATTTAAGCTATCGTTTCATATGAATGTAAAATTGATTATCTTTGCAACCAATCAAAAAAAAAGTAAATTATATTCACCTCCCCTGAGGTCTACTCATATGTCACTTACACCCCCTCTATTCTTCAAAAAGCATCTACCTCCCTTGAATCCTAACATCGTTAAAAGAAAAATTGTTCTTCAATAAAGCTTGCGTCGCCAAATTCTTATATTTCTTCCTTTCAAGGAGTTAAAAACAATGGAAGAATGTGTTAATTCAAAATTATTAGAATTTTAGATTGGGTTTAAATTATGATTTTTAAAATATAATGTGTATGGTTTAATTGTTGCTTATGACTTTTTGTTATCGGTTAGTAAAATCTTGAGTCATGGAGAATGTGTGGTGTTGGTCAAATAGAGATAATTATTGAATTTGAAATCGATGAATTTGAAATCAAAGTAGTGGGAAGGTGAAAATGAAATTGTTGTATTCACACGAGGGTTGCATAGAAAGGAAAAAATGTACACAGGGGAGAGAATATGGATTGCCTCAAAATCAAACTGACAGACGTTGGTCAGAAGGGGTGGGAGATGCCATTATTGCAAATACAAAGGAGGTTATTGTTCATTTTATAAATAGAGGGGGTGTAAGTGACATATGAATAAAACTTAAGGGAAGTGAGTGCAATTTACCCAAAAAGTAATTAAGTTGGCATACCTTACGAGTTGCTTAAATATGTTTTTTTTTGGGTACAAGCTTAAATATGTATTGTTAGAGTAAAAATATTCTAGGTTGTATAAATGTGAATGTGACACAATGAAGATCAAGAGATATACTACTCACTATGAATTACTTAAATTATATCCATTAAAGATGCTCTTAAACTTTTATTATTTCATTACTTCAATAAAAAATGGTATATCATCTCTGTAACATTTTTTTAAAACCAAAAAATGGTATATCTCTATAACATTATTTTTAAAAACCAAAATGGTGGTAGCTAAGATTCTATCCAACCCAAAAATGCATTAAAAGAGATGCAAAGTATAAAATGGAAGGGACTAGGCCAAAACACCAAAGATCAAGTATAAAATATTTAATTAGGCTACCCTAGTTTGTTCTTTATATAATTATCTCTAATAAACAAAGGAGCTTATTGCCAATATCTAATAAAATTCAAAGTTAAACCATCATTAATTATTTTTTTACTTTTTCCAATTTTTTTTGAGTCTATATCTCTCCAAATGGAGAAGATCTTGACTCCTAAGGGATTCATGTTTCTAAGAAACACTATAAAGTTGTTCCATCGGTTTTCTCAAACTCCAAAGAATCTCATTAGATCCTTTGAAGACCAGAACCACCAGTGAGGAATCTATCCCCCACCCAAATGTTATTCTAGTGCTTCTGACAAATTATTTCTTTTACTCTCATAAAACCGCTAAGCTCATCTTAATAGGAAGAAGTTGTGCCCAAAGGTTCATCAAAGCAGCATAAGGCATTAGCATCGTGGTTATTGAAAATGCCTCCACAAAGTGAATTACCTAGGTTGCCATTTGATGCTCCATCAAAATTACATTTAATCCAATCTTGCATAGGTGACTGCCACAAAACTTCTTTAATTAAACGAGCATTTGGATGCTGAATGTTGACTTTTAAAAGCTTGTGTATAGTGAAATCTCTTATAGAATTGTTAGGAGTTTTGCTGGTTCCATTTTCAAATAGAGATGTATTGGCAATGATAATAGAAATAGCTGTTCTCTAGGTCGAGTTTTTGTTGTTAAGCCGTGTTTGGTTTATAACATACCAAATTATGTTGAGAAGATTGATCAAAGCAGTTTTAATCACAACCTTACATTGTGGAGACCAAGACATGTCACAAAATTTCCAAATGTCATCCATATAGAAGTAAAATTTAATAAATTTATAACGAACACAAGAATACACATTTCTATCATTTTATTCTTGAAAATTGACAAAGATAAGTTGAAACAAATGCACCCTAGATATCGAGTTCAATATGTGATCAAATTTTAAGGTATGAGAGTCGTCACATATTTTTCGGCCGAAAAATCTATTGATAACGACAATTATTTTGAGAAAGAAAAAAAATGTCAAAATCAAAATGAGATAGATGGAGTATTAAATAGGAAACTATTGATTTATTTTTTTATTTAATAGAAAATTATTTATTTTTGTTTAAACAATAGGAAACTATGATTTATTTTCCTAACAAAACTATAGGAAACTAATGATGAAAATCAAATACTAATAGGAAACTATTGATTTATTTTCTCTAAGAAACTACAGGAAAATAATGATGAAAAACAAAATGATAAGGTGTACTGCACCTTAACTGGACACCACCAACTCAAATATCTCTCTATGTGGCTACAAAACCAAACTCAAACTTGATGATTCTCAATTCCCATTCCTTCTCCTTCCCCTTAACACTTCCCCTTCATAAATCATCAAAACCCTTTCTTCATTCTCTGAAACTGAGAACAAAACCCTTATCAACCATGGATTCAACCTCCTCCACCATCGACGATGAAGTAGCCGTTGATCTAACCCCAGTTCTTAAATTATACAAAAGTGGTCGTGTTCAGAGACTTGCAGGTGTTGAGGTTCTTCCTCCATCTCTTGATCCCAAAACCAACGTTGAATCAAAAGACGTTGTAATCTCTGAAGAACATAACATCTCAGCTAGACTTTTCATTCCCAAAACCAATTACCCACCAACCCAAAAACTCCCTCTTCTTGTTTACATCCATGGTGGTGCTTTCTGCATTGAAACTCCTTTCTCACCAAACTACCATAACTACCTCAACTCTGTTACTTCACTTGCTAACGTTATTGGTGTCTCTGTTAATTACAGAAGAGCACCGGAACATCCTGTTCCCACAGGGCATGAAGATTCATGGCTTGCACTCAAATGGGTTGCTTCACATGTTGGTGGAAATGGCTCTGATGAATGGTTGAACCAATATGCAGATTTTGAGAAAGTGTTCTTAGGAGGTGATAGTGCTGGTGCTAATATTGCACACCATTTGAGTATTCGGGTTGGGAAGGAAAAATTGGATGGTTTGAAACTTGAAGGTAGTTTTTATATTCATCCTTATTTTTGGGGTGTGGATAGGATTGGGTCAGAACTGGATCAAGCTGAATATATTGAAAAGATTCATAATTTATGGCGTTTTGCATGTCCAACTACGACTGGATCCGATGACCCGTTGATTAACCCAGCGAATGATCCGGATTTGGGGAAGCTGGGTTGTAAGAGATTGCTTATTTGTGTTGCTGGGCAAGATATTTTGAAGGATAGGGGTTGGTATTATAAGGAATTGCTTGAGAAAAGTGGTTGGGGTGGTGTTGTGGAAGTGATTGAAACAAAGGATGAGAATCATGTGTTTCATATGTTCAAACCAACATGTGACAATGCTGCGGTTTTGCTTAATCAAGTTGTTTCCTTCATCAAAGGTGCTTGAAAATAGCCATAGTGTATCATGTTTCGTTTGTTTTGTTATCTTGTTATGTATTCCTTTCTGCTATGTGCCTATGTCTATGACGATCCATTAGATATGAGGATCCAGTTAGGAAAATAAATTAAAATTATGAGCATGCTTAATTTTTTAAGTTTTTTTATCCTGGTTTCTCTTTTGGCGAATTAAAGGGGCATAACCCCCCCTTGGGTTCTAGTTTTGCTGACTTGCGACTTTGAAGTGTCGTCCTTTCAAGTCTCAAATTCATATTCTAACTAATGAATACAAAGGACCCTTCTACATCAAGTTTCGCTATAAAAAAGCTGCAAATATATGCGGTGAACCAAATAGATTGCAAAAACAATATTGTGTAATTGTAGCTAATAATCAATTTTAGTAGCAAATAAGCAACAACAAGAAAATAAACAACAATCAACCTTAGCAACATTAGCAAACAATAACAAAACACAAGAAATTAACAAGAACAAGTCATCAATTGACAAGAACATATAAGATACTAATACCAACATTTAGGATTATCTGTAACAATGCTATTATTGTGTTTCAATTCAAACTCGTTAAGATTACTATGTTATTAGTTCCTCTTTTTAAGGAACATTGAACACAATAGGATCAAAGTCTGAAACTATTAAGTAAGCAAATTGATTCATAATCACTTAGAGACCAATTAAGTAATATATAGATGATGTTATATGAATTTTGATGCAATACAAAGGCTTGTATCAACTATGAACGGCGGCGGCAATGTAGAGAGCTAGAGAAAAAGAAAGGCGTGAATTGTGAGTATGTCGAAATATATGAGAACCCTACCCAATTTCTGACACTTTTACGTACGGTAGAGTGGAACGCGATACACTACATGAAAAGAAGAGGGTTAGTTGGCCGTAAGTAATTTTATTAAAAATTCGGTGATATTTTACTCATTTTCTCTATATAAAAAATATCTTTTTCTTTCAGGGGTGGGCCATGGTCCACCTATGCTCATATGGTCCTCACACACTTGGTGAATAGTCCGAGGAAAACTGAATTTGAATTCTGATTAAAATAATTTTTAGTCAATTATATCTTCTTGTCGAATTTCGAATGAGTAAATGGTCAATCCCTCTCCTTCCTCCCACCCCCAAAATTGCAACTTTTGTTAAAAGTTAAAAATCCCCTGATTTTGTCAAACGTCTGTCGAATACTCCCCTCTGTCTATTTTTGTCGTTAGACCTTATGAGATGGCCGTTAACTGTACACGTGACTAAAGGTTATGCCACTTCACATGGGAATAATTGACTTTTTTTTCTTCTTCTTTAAATCTATGTGACTATTAAAATAAACAAATACGCCTCTCAATTTTAACATTTATGTGCAAATACCCGATATGAATTTTAACACTTATATATGTGCAGATATCTCCCTCAATTTTAACACTTAATTTCACAGTATAGTAAGCCAACCAAACACAGCCCACGAGGCATATTTGCATGTCCCTAACTATATATGTTTATTTCTATTTGCCAACATATATGCTTCTTACCATGATAGGTCTGTTTTTCCAACATTTGAAGGTGATCTCTATGCATATTTGGTATACGTTGTCACCTATTGACAATCTCTGTGAAATCTTTTATGGAAACGAATATGGAAGTGTGTTAATGTCTATGTTTGCATTAGTTCATTTATAATAATAACAATCAGAATATTTTGAACTTATATAACATCCTAAACCCGACTTAGTGGCAAAGGTTGCAAAGTGATATTTTACGTCGGCAATGTTGCATAATAATTGATCAATAAAAAATAGTTAACTGATAGCTATAGCCACAATCATCCAAATAAAGAGGTTTGCTTTGATTATATCTATTGTGAACAAGCCCAAAACATTCCCTATCAAGTTTAATGATGCATACGCTAACTACAACCATGTAAAAGAAAATGATTTTCTTGTGAACTGCTCCCAAATTTTGGTTTAAAGAAGCTAAATTAAAGATGTAGCAAGACATGACCAAATTGAATCTTACTTAAGAATCCAAAACAAATTAGGGGTCATTCTTAAATTAGAATTGCTATTCAGTTACACTAAATCAAAAACTCATGATTTTGTACTAACATTGATAAGGTATTCTCATTACTCATTAGTTATTGATGGTTAATTTATTAACAAGCTGATGCAAAAGTCAAATTATTGATGATAGACATAAAACAAACAGAAACTAGATTCTTGTAACTGCAAGTAGAATACTACTAGTAGTAGAGTGTAGACCAAGAAAACAGGGGCAACTGATGTTCCACAAATGCACGAGTTACATTACATTATTCATAATCATAAATTCATAATAGTAATTAGCATTTAGCAATGCATAACTGCATGCTTAAGGTTAACCACTATGATTAATAAAGGAAGAAATTTGATTAAGCAAAGAAATAGCGTTATCACAATTTGGATTAAAGAGATGAAAAACATGTCCTTCACCTTTTGTCTCAATCACTTCCACAAAACCACCATAACCAATTTTCTCAAGCAACTCCTTATAATACCAACCTCTATCCTTCAACGAATCATTCTCAGCAACACAAACCAAAACTCTCTTACAACCCAACCTCCCCAAATTCTTATCCTTACCCGGATTCAATAACGGGTCATCGGATCCCGAACTTGTTGGACAAACAAACCGCCATAAATTATCTGCCAAAGATAAATGTTCAGATTTCTCAGCCTCAGATCCAACCTTTTCCACACCCCAAAAGAATGTATGAACCAAAACAATCCCTTCAAGGTTAATCCCTTGAAGCCCTTCAGTTCCAACACGAATAGCCATCTGATGTGCAATGTTTGCACCAGCACTGTCTCCTGCAAAGAACACTTTTCCAAAATCTGCATAACGGTTGATCCATTCATCAGAACCATTTCCATGTAAATGAGAAACGACCCATTTGAGGGAAGTCCATGAATCTTCGTATGCTATAGGAAGAGGATGTTCTGGTGCTCTTCTGTAATCAACTGAAACAGCAATTACATTAGCTTGAGAAACGATGGTGTTGAGGAAATTGTGGTATGGTGGTGAGAAAGGTGTTTCTACGCAGAAACCACCACCGTGGAAGTAAACAAGGAGAGGGAGTTTTTGGTTTGGAAATTGATCGTTGTTGGGTTTGGGAATGAAGATTCTGGCTGATATGTTTTGGTCTTTTGAGATGAGAATGTCTTTGGATTCTACGTTTGTTGTTGGATCAAAAGATGGAGGAACGATGTCCGATCCTATGAGTCTTTCTATGTGACCGTCTTTGTAGATTTTAATCATGGGTGAGAGATCAAGGACTACTTCGTTAGAGCTTGAATCCATTGGATAGAGAGATGGTGAAGAAATTTTCAAGGAATTCGTGTTTTCAGAGATGGAATGAGTGGACAATAAATAATAAAGGATAAATGTTGAAAAGCATGACAAGGTTGGTGGACACTATTTTTCAACAAGACAACAACGACAACTTCTTCACAACTTTCTCTCTCATAGTTGTTCAAATATTACTCCTCTTTAAATAATAAGTTTCACCTACTACATTTATTTAAGAAGAGTTTACTAATTTTAAGGGTCTCTCAAGTGTCTCTAATACACTCTTTAATGATTTTATATCAAGAAATTTTATATTTTTAAAGTTAAATATTTCAATTTTTAATGTATTGAATATACAAGTTGTCATGACACTCATTAATATTTTCCTAATTTTTATAGTCATGTTAACATGTGTCCTTAAGACAAAATTTCTTCATATAGCAAGTATTTATTGCAAAAAGTTACTTCATCCGTCCTATAATAAGTTAGTTATTTGCAAAAAAATATTATCCCAAAATTTTTGACCCATTTCACATTTTAATACAATATTAATTAATTTTTTCCAATTATAAATATAATTAATACTACTTTCATCGCTTCCAATTCAATATATTCTATTTTCCATTTACGATAAAGAAGAATGCACTATTACTTGATAAAGACACTCAAAACCATTTTTTTCTCTTTCACTTATATATTTTTTCTTAATATGTGTGAAATGAGTCAAAGGCTACTTATAATGGAACGTGGGGAGTAATTTTTTACTTTTTGAGAAATAAATTTGTACAATCTCTAAGTCAAAATTTTCAAACTAAGTTTCTTAAAATGTGCCCTTATGATGGATGTTAGCATTTTCCTAATTTTTATACATGTAAAACTATTTTTACACATGTATCCAGTTACATCACATTAAAGTGTTATTTTTTTAAGTTATTGTTCTTGTCATAGAATAGAAGAATCAATCGGTGGTGGTGCGAAGCAATCGCTGTAGTTGTTCACAATGGTTGGAGTTGATCCTTCACCATTGCTTAAGGTGAATAATCGCGTATTATCTAGTTTATCACGACATTTCACCGGTGTATGTATTTCACAATTGTATATTCACACCTTGTTGGAATGGTGGACTCTAGATCCATATGATTGGGTCTTAGTCCGGCTTGGAACAATAGCCCCTAAAGTTGCTGTCTCAAGGTGGGTACTCTGTAGCGTTAGAATACTCGGGATGCTTATATTTTTTTTTAAAAAAAATAAAAAATTTGACATCCGACTCAAAAACCGACTAATCCAAGGGTATGTCTATATATTGATTGTCGGAGTCGAACAAGTATCATGGTTTCGTTGTTTGAAGGATGTTCACTCTCAGATGATCTTGGTGGAGTCTTCTTCGATGATGATTCTGCTTATGAGTCATGCTATTCGGTGATGGAATTTAAGAAAGATTTTAGCTGTTATTTCCCTAGTCTTGATTATAGATTATTGGATTGCCGAAGAAATCCAACGGTTTTCCTCAATGTACAATGTTCCCCGATCTTTAAAAGAGTACATGATTATACAGAGGTCGAGTCTTCTATCGATTGGAGAATCCTGCTCCAGAATAAGGATGCTCAAATTTTCCACCTTACCTCGATTTTGGGATTTATGACGTCGCATAACCTTTTCACATAAGCACATTTTTTGTTTTCTATGCAATTTATTGGATTTCAAATAAGCATTTCGTTATTTATATTTGTTTTTTATTTATTATATTTGTTATCTATTATTTCAAATAAGTTACACACTTTTTGTCTGCATGAGCTTAATTCAGATGGTTGGAATATTGTGTTATATATGAAGAGACCGGAGTTTGAATCTTAGATTCTCCATTTATTCATTTTAAAAGATTTTTTTTTTTTGGTCTAGTAGCCTAGTGACTAGAGCTCACACAATTAAGTGTAGAGAAGTGGGGCGTCTGAGGTTTGAACCCCGACCCCTGCATAAATTATGCAATGTCCTACCAACTGAGTTAAACTCATGGGGACAAAAGATAAATTTCTAACTACTAAACTACTTTAAAATGAAACATATAACACATGTTCAATAATTACTTATAGTAGATAAATTTTTGTATAAAAATATTCACATTGTTAACGGCTGATAATTTATTGTTCATGATGATGCTACGCTTAATCCTGCTGCGAATGCTACTATTACCACTTCTCCATCTCCTTTTCCTCCTGTCGTTGTTCCTATTGGTGCGTGCTTCTCCCCTCCAATTGTTGTTGCTACTCATATTGTTTCTACTATTAAGATTATGAGGAATGCTAGCAACACTCTCTTTTGAGCACTCTCTCTAACACTCACTTTTTTATTAGGTGAAATCAATGTGAGACCTACACTTTGGAAATGGAACCCACATATGGTGGTGGGACATACAATGATTTTATCCAATAAAAGAGTGAGTACTAGAGAGAGTGCTCAAAAGAGAGTGTTGTTAGCATTGCTCTAAGATTATTATTTGCTGCTATTCTTGTTGTTAGTTTGATTTGGAACTTTAACTTATTAGAGTCTAGGCGATAAGATTCACTAATTTATAGTATATACATCCTAATAAAATTTGCAAAGACAAGTACGAAAAAGAAAGGTGACAAAGACGTGATTGTGGTCCAACCCCATAAGGTAATAAATATGGCTAGTTTGTTTATTCAGGATCACTTTGTTCATGTTGTTTGACATATGATTTTACAGCACGAGGCTCCTTTTTCAGCTTATTTAGCTCTCTTGTGTTTGGGTTTTGTGAAACAAAGAAATAATAGATTATTCAAGAGTAAAGAAAGTTTCATATTTCAGGTTTTTTAACTTATATTCCTTCTGATGGATGAAGGCAACACATGCTAGTTTTAGTTTAGGTACATCTGATAGTCGAGCTCATTCATTTGCATGGATTGATTAACTTTTGTCTAAATATGTTTTGTTTTTGGCTTGACTTTAATTTGTTGTAAACTTTTGTTGCTGAAGAGGATCCTCCTTTTGCATTAGTATAATCCATTTTTGATTGTTAATCCCAAAACAATAACATCTGATTTTAGAAATTTAATCTTGTCGGACGAATGTTACCAAACATTTCAATAGCTTCTGTTGTGGGGTGGGGGTGAGGTGGGGGGCGAATAAGAAATCAATGTTCCAAGTGAATGGAGAATTGCATAACCAATATAATTTGTTTATGGGCGGAAAACACGTTGGGTGGGGTGCTAAGTTGGCTTGAAACATTATGCCACATGTCTTCTCTAATTTGTCGCTATAAATATATTTTCCCATCTCAAAAATATGTAAATTTCATAAGCAATCATGAAATAGAAAAGCTACACGTAAAAACAAGAGATAAATTTAAGGAAAACACAAAAATACATTCATTATAAATGTCCATATGGAGATCGAGAATTCAACATAAGTTACAAACCAAAAGTGATCAAAATTCAAAAGCAAACAAATTACTCCACCTAGTACTAAATTATTCAAGGACCCACATTGTCCCAAAAACACTCAATCGATTAAAGTATTAAAGTCACTCTCACAATGACGAAGAAGAACGTACGTCTTTCTCAACCTGTATCATAAAAGATCCGAACCTTTTAACAAGATCCACTGATTTTTCTATAGTCGGGTCAAACAAATGAAACACGTGTCCTTCATCTTCTGTTTCCACCATCTCCACCACCCCATTCCACCCACTTTTCTTCACTGCTTCGTAATAGTTTCTTCCTCTTTCCCTCAGAAAATCCTTCTCCGCCACAAACACAAGCACTTTCCCACACCCTAAACGTGAAAGTTTTGGATCCTTAGCTGCATGGATCTTCAGGTCATCAAATCCACCATAACTAGGGTATAGAAACTCAACAAGCTCGTCTTTCTCATCGTTTCCAAAGTATGGATGGATCAACACCATCCCTTGAAGCTTCAAACCACCAAAACCTTCTGATGCACCTCTCATAGCCATGTTATGTGCTAGGTTTGCACCGGCACTGTCACCGGCGAAGAAAACAATGTTTTGATCAACATGGTCTTTGATCCATGGCTCGGAAGTTTTGGACACCCATTGAATAGCTTCCCATGTATCATCATAAGCAATGGGAAGAGGATGTTCTGGAGCTAGACGATAATGAACGGAGAAAACAACAACGTTTGCATGTGCAACGACGTTGTTAAGGTGACAGTGGTAGCCAGGGTTATAGGGAGTGCAGATACAGAAAGCACCACCGTGGATGTATATGAGGAGGGGGAGTTTTGTAGAAGGAGTAGCGTTTGGTGGGAGATAAAGACGAGCTCCGATGCCAGTGTTAGGGTTGATGGTGATGTCTTTGGATATAACGCCGGTTAATTGATCGGTGCCGGGTGGGGTGGTTTCGGTGCCGAGGAAGCGCTCGACGCGGCCGTCTTTGTATTGACGGAAGAGGCGAGGGAATTCACGAAGGATTTCGTTGGAGTTTTGATCGGTGGAGGTGATTGTGTTTTGGAAAACTTCCATGGTGAAAATTGAATGAAAAGTGAAGGGAGAAGATTTGTTTTGAAGAGAGAAAGAGGGAGTGAGTGAGCTAAGGGAAAGAAAAAGGAGAAATGAGGGAACGGTTTAATTGATTTGCCTAACGTAAGGTTGTTTTGTTGTTTCTTTCTTTAGGTATGACTTTCGTAAGTTACGTTTAGCTTTCCATTCAAGTGACGGTCAATTCATTTTGTGTGAGCTCAAGGTTAGAATATTTTTCTCCAATCAATTTCCTTGTAAAGCAATTCACTATTTATTTTTGGCAAATGCTTGATAAGAAGTTAAAACCGAAAGTTTTATCTAAAAGTTGTATATTCAACACATTGATACATTAAAAAGTTTTTTTTTTTTTTTAATAAATTTTATCAATTGTTTCATTTTCTGTTCGTACGACACTTGTTAGAAATACCTTTTATTTTTTGTTTTTATTTTGACTTAAATGCATTTTTAGCCCCCTCTTTTCAACTTATTTAAAATTTTAGTCCCCCATTTTAAAAATAATTGGTCCCCCTATTTTATATTTTTTGGGTTTTTTTAGTGTCAATCAGTTTTGGTGATTTGTCATTCTTATTAATGATGTATCAATGACCTGATAATTAAAAATGAATTGATTAATAATTAAAAATAGAAAATTAATTAAATTATAGGAAGAAAAGATGTACCAAAATAAAATTATAAGAAGGAAAGGAATTAGATTGGAGGAAGAGGAACCCTTATTCTTCTTCTTCTCATCATTGATTTTTTTTTTGCAGAGTCAATATAACTTCCTTGGCACATGGGTTCATTTCTTCATTACACTTTTTTTTTTCTTTCATTCAACTGCAAGTGTAAAGGGCAATTGTTTAGATTCTGTTTCAAACCAATAAAACTAATACCGACCCATAGAACTTCAAAAATGATATGCTTGAACGGAAAAAGAACAACAATGATATGCTTGAAGAATGTAACCGGAATCGAAAGGAATTGAGATGAATAAACAGGCCAAATGGCAATCCCTCACCAAATCAACGGGCCCAATAGCGTTCCATAAGAATCCTTCTCCCTCGCTAAAGATTTGCAACCATTAGATCTAGAGGAATGCTAGGGTTACACCCTCTAACACACTCCTTTTAACACATCCAATTATTTGAAGCCACGTCACCCCATTTCTTTATTCTTGTAATTGGCTACCGGTTGAATTTTCTAACCATTTACTTATTTTATTATATTATTGGCCTTTTTATTTTATTTTTTAAAAAAACACAATCTCTTTCTTCTGTAAGTTCTCGTCGTCGTTACAATCCAAAATCATCAACAAACCATTGCACACTTGTTCCTCCAGCAGATTTTTTCTTCCTTCTTTCCCTTTTATTTTACAGGAAACAGATTAAAGAAAACAACGGCGGCGGACCACCGTAGGTGCGACTGAGCCGACGACGGCTGACCGTGCGATGGGATGGGATAGATCGAAAATAGCGATAAAGACAACAATTTTGCGAAAAATGATGATAAAATTGGGACAAAGAAGGCGGATGGACAAGAACTCGTGAAGATGGAGGCAAAGAGAGACAAGGTAGGCATAGATCTGCAAAGCTCACTGTCCCAGATAAATAAATAAACAAAAATTAAAAAGAAAATATGTTGTCTCATAACTGGTGTAGCCGGTTATCAGGTTAAGGAAAAAAGAAATGGGGTGACGTGGCTTCACATAATTGGGTGTGTTAAAGGGAGTGTGTTAGAGGGTGTGACCCTAGCCTTCCTCTTTGATCTATTTTGGACTGAAAACATGAGTATGCAGCATTATCCTAAAGTTAAATGTATTATTTTAAAAAAATAATTCTAGAGTTCCTTAGCATTTGCCTTAAAATTTTCATTGTTGACTAGCTATTTAATATTATAATCAAATACACTAGCCATTCAATGAATTAAAGAGGATAAATAATGTTTTAAAAACAAAGAAGATAAATACTAATGAGTGGTTCAGAGCATTTTTTATACACTAAAAATGATAAGATTTTATAAAAATTTGTGTATTTATTACACTGAAAATTAAAATCTTTTTAAAAATAATTTCTTTATAAAAATTCTTAAAATATGGATGATAGACCCTCGTTAACAAAATCATACCAAGAAAACCTTTTTTACCTTTAAACTTTTCTTGGCACTGTCTGCGCCATACTTAATGCACCTGTTGTATAAGAAAGACCCATGCTTTAAATTTGGATAATTACTTTTCAACGTGTCTAGAAGCAATAATCATGCTGATTGACATTTCCTTTTAATTTAAAAATCCTATCAAACGGCAAGACTGCAATCAACAACATGCGTAGAAAATCTATTATACTGTCAACATTTATTTTTGGTAATAAATATTGTCAACAGTTTTTTGTTTTAATTTTGGTAACATCTTAATTTCTTCTCTTAAGTTCATTTGGTAGGAATATTTCTTATGCATTTTGAAAATTAAAAAAAGTCAAGATTTCATATTTTCTTTTTACAATTAAACAGTCAAGATATCTCATGAATGTACTAGTAAAATAAAAATCTCTATGTGCCCATTGGGTTTAGCTCATTTGGTAAAAAATAATACACAATATGTGCAGGGGGCAGAATTCGAACTCCGGACACCCCACTTATTCATCTTTAAGGTGAATTTCTCTAGCCACTAGGCTACTTGACCAAAAAAAAAAAAATCTCGATAATACAAAGCTGTTCCAAATTGTACGACGTTTTGAGTATTTCACACGTATTAAAGAAATATAATTAATGTTGTGTGGGAAAGAGATATTATGAGTTGTTTTATAAAAGGCTTAAATGCACTTTTCATCCCCTATGTTTTAAAAAGTTGCGATTTTGGCCCCCTTTAAAAAAAATGGATATTTTGACCCCCTAACTTTTGTCCCTCTTTTGATTAACTAATTTTATGCCAATTTCTCAGTCGCTGATGGTGTAAACTGGCATGGGGATAGAATGATGTTGATAAGTGGAGTCCAAACTTGCATGGTGTCTAACTAGCATGATAAGTGGAGTCCAAACTAATAAGTGGATCCTTCTTTAGGGGGCCAAAAGTTACACCGTGCTAGTTTGGACTCTACTTATCAGCATCCTTCTATCGCCATGTCAGTTTACACCATCAGAGACTGAGAAATTATCATAATCTCCATCAAAATCAGCTAATCAAAAGAGGGCCAAAAGTTAGGGGGTCAAAATATCCATTTTTTTAAAAAGGGGTCAAAATCGCAATTTTTTGAAACATAGGGGTGAAAAGTGCATTTAAGCCTTTATAAAATTATACTTAATAAATGATGTAGGAAAGATAAAGTAATAAATAGTTAAGAATATAATAGGAAAAATAACATTAATGTTACATTGAATTATAAAGTGACATACAGTTCGGGAGTAAGGGAGTAAAAGATTTGAAACTCATAAACAAGTCGTCACGAATTCGATCTGTGCTCTTGCGTGTACATAAGTCATTGTTAAACGGCGCGGAAACATAATTAATGTAGTATTGATTCGGTCATACTCAATCCTAACGAAATTGAAAAGAGTGTTGCTGTGCACTTGCCAGGTGTGAGTTACAAGATAAATCAACGAATTTGTTTATTTCGGTATTCATTATTACAAGAAAACAACGGTCTAAATTTAGTTAGAATCCACTAAACACTTCATCATTTAGTTCTTCACAATACCAAAAAAATGAAGCAAGATTAAAAACAAAAAATAAATAAAATAACAGAAAAAGAAAGAAAAAAAAGCTCAGTGGAAAACACACACCCCATAATCAATCAACAAGCCCTTTTTCTTTTCCTACAATTTTTTTATCATATCCATGGTTGTTGCAGGTTTCTGCAATGAGAGCTGAAAAAATTGCTTTACAATAAACAAATTTCCAAAAGGGTATCCAAAAAATGCATCTTTATCCACATTCCTTTTGATTTGAGCTCATCAACAATGGCAGATGATCTTTCTTCCTTCACCAAGGTTAGTGTTTTTCTTTGTTACCATGTTGTTTTCTTGGGTGAAAGATTCTATTTTTTATTTTGTTTTTTCATGGGGTGTGTCACATGAATTTGTCCGATCTGGATTTTTTCTTTTTTCTTTATAAGGTTAATGGGTTGTTAGCTTTTTGATTTGGTTGTGTAGATTCTGTGGGGTTAATCTATTCAATGTTGTTATTGTGTTAGATCAATAAAGTTGAATTTTTTTTAGCATATTAATTGATTAATTAATGATGAATCAATTTTAATAATGTTGTAGTTAATGGTTACAGGATGTTTTGCTTGTGAAGGGTTTGAAGAATTCTACGTTGGTTTGGAGGTTGATTGTGTTGGCTTTTGCAATGGTTTGTGGTGTGTATATATGTTCTATTTGTTTGAAGCAGATAAGCACTGGTAGCAGAATTGGTTTTCTAGATATCAATGTTATTCAAAAGCCTTGTCCTGAACCCAACATTGAACCTTGGGAGATTCCTTATGTGCATTATCCAAATCCCAAAACTTATAGCAGGTGATTGAAATTTAAGTGTAGAATAAGAGATTTTGTTTCTGAATGTTTCTGAATTTTACTGATATTGATTGCTTTGTTGTTTGTTTGTTTGTTAGGGAGGAATGTAGGTGCCACCCGGTGCGGTATTTTACTATTCTGTCGATGCAGAGATCTGGGAGTGGATGGTTTGAGACTTTTTTAAATAGTCATCCTAACATAAGCTCAAATGGGGAAATCTTTTCGGTTAAGGTTAGAAGGAGTAACGTGACGACAATAACGGAGACTTTGGACACAATTTATAATCTAGACTGGTTTAATAGTGCTTCTAAAAATGAGTGCACGGCTGCTGTTGGCTTGAAGTGGATGCTTAATCAGGTAAAGTTTGTTTTATTCATGTTTGATTACTTGGTGTTGTGTTTTTGGTGCATCTTTCAAAAGGAAAGTTGATTCTTTTTGGTATTCTGGTATTAAATTCAAATGAAGTCCGAAAAACCAACATTAAAATGGTGAATAGGAACAATAATATGATGCTTTGAAATGCAATTTGTTTATTGGAATGTATCCTACTATCCTTTAATAACCTACAATATCACAGATGATTTTTGACCAATATATCTGTCAATTTATATGGGATTTATAGGAAAGTATTTTTTTTACGTCCAAAGTGTTGCTTGTGAGTTGTTAAGGTATATGTTTGCCGATTCTTTTCTTTCTATTTTAAAAAGGATTGCAGAACAATGTTACATGAAAGCAAAAGAACGGATGTAGAACTATGTCTCAAAATCACTCTCTCTTTCACACACACACACACAAACACTGACATGAGTTATGCTGTTGATGATGCATGCATTCACCTTCACTACTTATCAGTAATGCTGTTATTTAAACATTTTTCTGATTGTTCTGTTTAACTGCTGCTGTTACAAAGGATCAGTTGAGGTTAACTGGTTGGGTTTTCCGTTAACGCTTTTATTTATGTTTATTTGCCATATTTTAATTGCTGCTTCCCAGATGATACATTTGTTTAGAAATTTGGGTGCATAATATGTTGAAAGTTCAGTGATCAGGTCGGTCTTTCTTCTTATGGAACATTTTTATATAAGGTGGATGGTTCTTGGAGTTACTTTAAAAGTTGGTAGAAAGCTCAATATAAACAAGTTTGCATGTACAATAACAGAATTTGATTAAGAATGAAATATGTCTATAGTGTGGGAAGATGACCTTCAGTACTCGGGTACCCTAGAATGTAGAAGTTCTTTACTGCTAGGAACCCAAATTTAGGAAGAAGAAATTGTATTATTGATTGAAAATAGAAATATTACCTTCCTTTCTCTCTAAGGTCCTAACTGAAAAGAGATGATATTCTCTCTGTCCAACCCTAAGGTCCTAACTGAAAAGATACCGAATAAACATTCCCTTCCTTTCTCCCTCCCCTGATAATCATGTTCCGTATGCTCACTAATTGCCGCATCAACAATCCTTCTCTAGCTTTTTAGTGCAGCCAATTTATTGGACTTAGGCCCAATTTCTTAAAAACCACACCTTTTGGACTTACCAATCCGAACGGGGAATAATAACATTTTTTTCTCTCGCTCGGATGGATAAATCCGGAAAAACTGCGTTTTCCCTGTCCTGATGGGTAAATCCGGATGAGAGTGGTTTCTAAGAACCTCGGGGGATGGGAAAAGTTGCTCTCACCGTCAATAAAGTTCGGTGAATAGTACTTTATTATGTTATATTAATATCTAATGGTAGAATTTTTCACTCTTCTCAATTACTTATTTACTACCCATTCTTTCCAAAGGATATTTGGGGTACTGCCAGGTTACTTTTCTAATATTGAAAGCTAAGCATTGTGGTTCCTCATATTTGTCTTTCCTTTGTTGCAGTACTTAATCAGATATTTCCAGTGTGTGTGTGTGTGTATTATAAATGCCCCAGGAAAACAAAAACAACCTAAGAAACAAGCCTGTCAAATCAAAAGCACCTCATTAATAAGAACTCAGTTTTTCAACAGCTGGATTTTGTATTGCCTACATGATATGGGTTTCTTTATTTTTTAGCTAACTTAATATTGGACATGTTATTGACTGTATATTGTATTATTATAAACTTACTATACAAGGGAGCTGAGGATGTCATACTATTGTATTGTTAATTGACTCTATGTTGTGATTTAATGCAGGGATTGATGCAGCATCATGAACAAATAGCCGAGTACTTCAGAATACATGGTGTTTCAGTCATATTTCTTTTCAGAAAGAACCTTTTGCGCAGGATGATTTCTGTACTTGCAAATGAATATGATAAGAATGCTAAGATATTAAATGGCACTCACAAATCCCATGTTCATTCACCCAAGGAGGTCCGTCTCTATTTTTTGTTGTGGATTTGTACTCATGTGTGAGTTTGAATATGTCCCTGGTTGTACATTTGCATGAGTGCTTTATCGCGACGCTAGGTGCTTTGAGTTAGTTGAAATGTGAGTAAACTGCCTACTCTGTCCTCCAAAATCATGATGTCATCACATTAGCCCCCTATAGAATTTATCACCAAATTAGTCTCTCAGACGATTGAACTGTTACTGTATATTTCCTCAAGAATTCTTCATCAAACCAGTCACTGATATATAAAATTGTAACCAAATTAGCCTTTTTTTGTCACCAGTACAGTGATTCGTAAGACGAATTTAAGAGAGACTAATTGGTGAAAATTCTCTGGAGGACTAATAAGGTGACACTTTGATCTTTGACAAGCAAATTTATGAAGAAAAAAAATCTTTAAGAGGACTAATTTGAACTCCTTGATCTTTGGAGGACTAAGTTGAGGGTTTACTTTTGATGTATTATTCTACTAAAAATATTTACACTTGGTTAATAGATTCTAACTATGTTTTCAGGCAGAAATACTTGCAAAATACAAACCCACACTCAATTCAACACTGCTGATTAAAAACCTAAAGCAAGTAAATGATACAACCACCAAGGCTTTAGAATCTTTCAAAAGCACAAGGCACATCATGCTATACTATGAAGATGTTGTCAAGAACCGCACAGTAAGTTACACCACCTCTGCATGATTCTTACTTCATCTTCCTTTTATATATGCCTAAAAAAGGTTTCTTGACGGTTCACTAATTCACTTGTCTCTCTTGTTTTCAGAAACTAATGGACGTTCTGGAATTTCTAAAGGTTCCTCAAATGAATTTAAAGAGTCGTCAGGTCAAGATTCATAAAGGATCTTTATCGAGCCAAGTTGAAAATTGGAATGATGTGAGCAAAGCACTCAGCGGCACGCAATATGAGAGTTTCCTCCATGAAGATTACTGTAGGTAAACTGATGGGTATGTACATACCACGTTTTGCCTTTTCTTTTAACCCTTCGTACGCCGTTAGCATTCTTCTAATCTTTGCTCACAAGTCTCCACTCGAGCCAACAGGAAAGCCACCCTGTTGAAATTTTTGCCAGGCCGCTCTCACATTTTTGTAGTAAGTTTTTTGTTGTTAACTTGTCCGCCAATTCTATTAAATATTTAATTCATTCTTTGTAACTTTTCCACTTCACTGTTTTGAACACTTGTATTGAAGCCATCAAGAGAATTTGCAATTGTCAATGTTAAGATCAATTCCTTTCTCCACTGCCATAGATATATGATCTATAGATAGATATTTATGATGGATTGAGAAAGATTTGAAGCCTTAGATTTCATAAATTTTTTCAATGTTAAGCACAAATGTCTTTTGAGGGAATTGAAGGGCAGTGTCATTAAAAGCAAAAGCAAAAGCAAGTTGTCTAGCATTTATAATTTTTCTTAAGTTAATATCTTGTTTAGCTGCAAACAGCTGTGGACATTTTGATGCACACAGCTGGGAATGAGTTGTATTCTGAGGCAGAAAATGGAAGGTAGCTGCAGGTAAGTAAGTAGCTTGATGATTAAGAGAAAATCTCATGAGGAATCATAATAAAAAAGATGTAAATTTGACTATTTAAGTGAGACATACATCTTATCAATGATTGTAACTAACTGTGCAACCAACTAATCATCTTAATATTGCATTGGCAAATAACAAAATATAAATAAATTCACATAGCATTGTAATAGGTAAAGTTCATTGCAATATTCTATCACATCATATTTCTATCCAACTAATTATTCACCGTGTCTTTCTTAATATTTTATCTTATAATTTTTCTAGATCTTCTTCCGGCCCTAACTATTTGATTATCCTCTATCTGATCAAACTCTTGTCAAAAAATCTACTGAAAAAGTCTTTTCTCCGCATACTCAAACCACTTAAACCTATATAAAAAAGTTGAGTGTTGTATTATGCAAAATAGGGAGAGTAAGTGGTGGTATCATAATAATTAATTCGTGAATATAATAATGTTTTCCCCCTCATTTGATTGCTGTAATACAAAGTTAGTCAAAGGAGGTTAGGAAGCACATCAAAGTCTAGAAATTCCTTTGTAAAAGTTCAGCGTTGACTTGACTGGCAAAATTTGACACGGTAGTTTATTGGTAGCAATATATCACACGCATAGCATAGCATAGCCATTTTTGACCTGGTCGTGTTCCCAAACAAACATCATGCAAGTGTGCAAGTGCAAAGTTCCAAAGCTACCACCAAACACAACTACTGCTTTTAAAAAAATTTGGATTGAGACCAACACCGACGTACCGTTGAATTCAAAAGGTGCAAATTGAAACCTTAGATTAGAGCCACTTTTGAAAGATTTTGATAAAAGCATGCAGTATTTATACATTGTCATCATCAATAACAAGAATTATGATGCTACATTGTCGACTGAGGAATAATAATATTATTCCATCAAGCTATCATTTTCGAGTGGAGCAGAATGTAGGTTGGCTCAAGCATGTCCTAGTGATAAGCGATGTTAGTATTGTTTTTCCTTAACTAAATTGCATTGAGCTCCAGCTTTAATTAAATTGAATCTAGTGAACTCGTAAGGGTTTTTGATTTGTGAACTTAATGTGTTTTTTTCTATCGAAAGTAATCATAGTTAAGGAATCATCAAATATTCGATGCGGATGTTTCTCTCAGGTGAGATTTGAACGGTAATTCGTAATATTTCATATGAATTTTTGTTCATTGTATTAGATCTAATCACCATTTTCATTAATGAATATATATCCTTCATTTTATATATGCTCGATTATTAATCTTTTAAGAGTAATTTTTCATTTTATAATAATATTGATCCAATTATTTGAATTAAAATTGAGATAATATATAGTATATACCGATACTGGTTTTATAATGCTAGCCTCTAAGGTTTGAGTTTCTTTCTTTAGTAGAAAATAATGACACTGTTTTTTTTTAAGGACAAAAAATTACACTGTTTATTGGTTTAATACAACCCAGAAATTATGCAATTACCTATAAATATCTGTCCCTTCCTTTTTATGGTTTTTTTTTTATCAACAATCATATATTGAAAAAACAAAAATAAAAACTAAAACGATGATTGCAAACTCCTCAAAATCAGGGGTGGTGCGATTTAAGTCAGTTTTGAGCCAAATGTTATCGCATTTTTTTAAGAAGCAAAAATTATCCTTTAAAAATAGTATTTGATGCAATTAAATATTAATATTATAAAATCACGATCAAATAATATTTTGATATAAAATATCTTACAAATTATTTTAAAATTAACATTGCATAATAACAATGATAAAAAAAACAGTGATCGATCATTTTTGAAATGTATGAAATAATAAAATAGATTAAATTGATTTTTTGAGTATTATTAAAAAAATTCAAACCAATAAATAATAGATTAACACAAACATCTTATTCTGGTAAAATAACAAATAAGTATTAAAATTTAGTACATGCTTTGATTTGATTTTGAAAAAGGAATATGCAATTCAATTTAATTCAGTCAGTGCCATTTTAACAAAAGGAGATCTAAATTTTTAATAATATTCGATTTGTGCGATTTTTTTTATTTTTTGGGTCGATTTACCATTTTTATTTTTATTTTTTGGTTACATTTACCATTTTGATTTAGATCGATTTAAATTTGCTGCTCTAAACAATAAAAAAAAAAATTAATGTTACATGCATATATAACAATCAGTTAATGATATACCATGATAGGTTACGGATAATATTTGAGTGACATTGTGGTTTACATATCTATAATCAACTATTGTTTGTCGAAATGGAAATGTTCTTGCTTTTGCTCTAATCTGTACTTAATTTGACAGATATTTACAGGTAATTTCTCAGTTTGTCAACAAATAAACAGGATTTAGAATCTTAAATTCCATATGAAGCTGTTTTAAAATTAGAATTAGTCTGTACCAAAAAAAAAATAGAATTAGTAACATTTTACAGAGCAGCGGAATTAGACGCGGTTTTTTTGTTTTTTGTTTTTTGACAGAACTATTGTTTAATTGTTTTTTACTTGAGTTTCATTAATAAGTTCATGAAGTAGTAGTAGGGAATTTTATCTTGGCAAATTAAATAGTGTACACCATACCTATACACTACTGTTTTTTGTGGAAACTGTATAGCACATTGGGTTATCCAAAAGAGGGAAAATGTTTTTATATAAAAAAAATATTGATAAAATACAAAATCTAACAATTTTATGAAACACACATTTTTAAAATTACATTTTCACCACTGAAATTTAATACAAGTTGTTGATACTTACTTGTTAGGCTATGCGCACCTAAAACAGTAAATTAGAATCTATTGATAAATAAAAACACTATCAGTTTCAAATTAAATTCAAAATTCAATCAAACGTTCCTAAAATTAAAATATTAAAGTGTGGGGGTGAGGATATGCATATGCTAGTAGTGGAACAGTAGATACATACACACAAATATGCAAGTGGGAGTTAAACTATAGACGTTAATCAGAAAACGAAAACAAATGGGTCCCACACCACGAGACAACATGAGAAGAGATCTATTCACGGACGGCTATTTTAAACGACGTTAGAATCTATATATTTACCATTTTACCCTCAGATCCAAACCCAACTTGCTATACAATTCTTCATT
>Ga0228710_1000077_pt1 | contig 76653 bp, 45 predicted proteins | sample MedpolnodulmetaG_FD_177995 | JGI IMG/M metagenome (GOLD analysis project Ga0228710, IMG submission 177995) | Root nodule microbial communities from Medicago polymorpha collected in Santa Monica, California, United States - pink nodules | ecosystem: Host-associated > Plants > Roots > Nodule...
CCCCCCCTTTCTTGTGACTATTTCTTCCACTTCAGATGCTATTCCTATCGATGATAATGTTGATGTGAATGTTGATGTTGAAAATCTTAATGATAATGAAGATGATAATCAAAACGTTGATAATGTTAATGACATTCACAATAGTGTAGATATATTTGATCCAAGAAATTGGGATTCTCTCGAGTCTAAAATGATTGAGTTGTTAGCTACAAAAGGCCCTATAAGAGATTTAAGAATTGTGAAGGGTTCTAGAGATAAATTTTCTAGACGCTTTACGGCTAATTTGAATACTGGAACTTTATCAAATGGAGAGAAGTGTGGTAGAGATTGGCTTGTTTATTCAAAAGAGCTTGATAGATTATTTTGTTTTTGTTGTAAAGTTTTTAAAAGAGGGATTGGTAGAGGTCAATTAGCGAATGAGGGTTTTAGTGATTGGTCACATGTTGGTGTTAAACTTGAAGAGCATGAGGCAAGCTCAGAACACATTAAGAGTATGACTAATTGGTATGAGTTGCATCAAAGGATGAATAGTTTTCAAACTATTGATAAAACAACTCAAAGATTGATTGAGAAAGAAAAGGATCATTGGAAAAGTGTTTTGAAAAGAATCATTGCAATAGTGAAATTCCTTGCTAAACATAATTTGGCCTTCCGTGGTTCTGTAGCCAGATTTGATGAAGATGAGAATGGGAACTTTTTGGGCTTAATTAAATGTTAAATGAATTTGATCCATGTGTCCAAGAACATGTTAGACGTGTTACAAATGATAATCTTTATGTTCACTATCTTGGGCCTAGAATCCAAAATGAGTTAATACTTTTGCTTGCTTCTAAAATTAAAAATCAAATCATTGAAAAAATCAAGCAAGCAAAGTATTTCTCAGTGATACTTGATTGTACCCCTGATATTAGTCACCAAGAACAAATGTCTTTGATAATACGATATGTAGATGTTTCTTCAAATTCTTTTAGCATTGAGGAGTCTTTTAGGATTTTTGAATGTGAATGATACAACTGGGCAAGGGCTTTTTGATGTTTTACAAGATGAATTGAAAAATCTTGATTTTGACATCTTTGATGTGCGTGGACAAGGTTATTATAATGGATCAAATATGAAAGGAAAACATCAAGGTGTACAAAAGATATTTTTTGGAGTTGTTCAACGCATTTATACTATTTTTTCCAACTCTACTAAGAGATGGAAAATTTTGAAAGATAATTTAAAAGGGTTGACTCCAAAAAAATTGTCATCCACTCGTTGGGAGAGTCATGTAGAAAGTGTCAAAGCTATAAGAGCAGCAATGTTAGATTTTATTGAAGCTTTACTTGAAGTGTCAGAAAAGGATCTTGATTCTAAAATAAGAAGTGAAGCTAAATCTTTAGCAACCCATGAACTTGGTGATTTTGAGTTTATAGTATCTATAATTATATGGTTTGACATATTATCTGCAATTAATTTGATTAGCAAGCTCATACAATCAGATGATATGCTTATTGATGTTGTTATGTCGAAATTAAAAGAGTTAATTTCTTTTTTTAAGGAATATAGAAAAACTGGTTTTAAGAAGGCCTTGGATGATGCTACAGAAGTTGCCATTGAATTGAATATTGACCCGATATTTCCTCAAAGGCGCATAATTCGAAGAAAAAGGCAGTTTGATGAGGATTTGAATACCCCGTCAGTTGAGCAATCTGAAGAAGAATCTTTTAGAGTTAATTACTTTCTTTGCCTTGTTGATCAAGCTATTGTATCTCTTATTAAGAGATTTGAAAAATTCCAACAATACGAAGCTATTTTTGGTTTTTTGTTTACTTTTGGCAAGTTAAAATCATTGGATAATGCGACTTTGGAGTATTGTTGTGGTAATTTTGAACAAGCATTGAAACATAACGTGGAATCTGATATTGATTGGAGAGAACTATATGTGGAGTTAAGGTCACTAAAAGATATCTTGCTTGAAGAAAAAATGGGACCTATTGAGATTTTAAGATTTTTGAAAGGCATGAGTTATTTTTCTAATACAATTGTTGCATATAGAATTTTATTGACTATTCCTGTGACAGTTGCCTCCGCAGAAAGAAGTTTTTCAAAGTTGAAGTTGTCGAAGTCTTACATGCGGTCTACCATGCTACAAGAAAGACTTAATGGCTTAGCAATGATAGCAATTGAGAATGCTATGTTGCGAAATATACAATATGAAGAGTTGATTGATCAATCTGTTTCAGTAAATACGAGTAGGAAGTCTCGTTTTGGTGTGAATAAAGACTCGTTTTGAAGGTATTCGCCGGAACTCGTTTTATATTATTTATTATATTATTTATTTCTTTTGTTTACGGACTTCATTTTTAATTTAAACAGGGCTGCGATTTTTTTGTTGTTGCTGCGAGTGCTTGGCTTCTGTGCTGCCAGCAATTTGTGGGTTTTTTGCTGTTGTTGTGACTGCTTGGTTGTTGTGTTGCCAGCTTTGTGCGCGCATGGCTTTTGGTGGTTCTGTGCAGGTTTCATTTTCTGTCCTCTTGTTTTAGCCTTTTAGGCCTATTAGAATTAGGTCCTCTTGATTTTTGTGTTAGGTGGGGGTTCCTCGTGTATACGGTAGTCATTTTCACCTTTGGGTGCACTGCATATATACGGCACCTTGTATTTATCTTTTAAAAAATATAAATAGAACATTGCTCTTTTAAAAAAAGATATACATTTTGATTTTATCATTGGCCTCTTTTCATTCCTTGAGCTGAGCTTCCGAATTCGTAAGGACGGCCCTAACTACAAGTTAGGGAAGCTTGGAGACAAGCTTGTTGATGCTTCTCCAACATTCATCAACTCTCTTTTGTTAGACATGCATCTCATTGGTGACTAAACTCTCTTTTGTGTTGGAATTAGATGTAGATAGCTAAAAATCCATGTAGTACTCTTAATCTGGTTGGTTGTATAAAATTCGTGTTTTCAATATAATTTTAGTTAAAATTTGTTCTTCATACTTTGCAAATTATGTATTATTCTGCAATTGATCTTTTGATATAGTCAAGCCCTAGTAAGGCTTGCTATCTAAGGGACGTGATTTAAATTATGTATAGGTACTATTGCCCGAGAGATCGCGGGTAGGTTTATATTCATATAACTTTTCAGGATTATGCCATAGAAACAATCACAAGGGAAACAAACAAAGGCAAAAAAATAAATTCCTATGCAATAACATAAATAAAAATAACAGGCATAAGCATACCATAGGCATAAAACATCAGGCATAGGCATATCATACCATTACTCCCCTTTTTTAGACACAAAATATGCCAACAGAAAAACTTCAAGGGGACAAACATTAGGAAGAGCCAGAAGACTATAAATTTCCAGAAGACTAAAGACAATAAAGTGAAGAGTACCATAGGAACCATAAGTGCAGATTACAGATCAAAATAGGCACACTAGGTGCATAAAAACATTCTTGGCTTAGCCCACACATAAACCAAGTTCATAGGTTACAAAAAAAACAACAAAAAATGCATCATTCAGCATCCGAGCTGCTTCCAGATGCTTCCTCATCCTCTTAATCATTGTTCCCAGCTTCATCTGCATTGTCATCCTCACTATCTGCTTGCCATCCTCTGCACCAACATCCTCTTTTTCCAGAGCATGAATCATCAACTCAAATTGACTCTTCCTTTCATCCAACATAACACAAGTGTCTTTTAGGGCAACCACTATTTCCTGTTTTATCATCAACTCTGAAGCAGGTACAGTCCCAGATGTTCCAACAATGTCTGGAACATGACTTAACCCAAACAGCTTGTAATTAAGAGTAAGAGGAGATTCCCTCTTCTTAGGTGTGTTAGCAGCAGTTACGAGACTAGGGTGTTGTTCTAACATAATACTACATAATAGAGTGGGAAAAGCTATGGGAAATTTCACAGCATCAGTTTAAGCATGCTTGACAGTTTGTTCAAAGATATGCTTTCCAATGTTCATTCTAGTTTTAGTGCCTACAGAGTAAATAAACTTTTCCAAACTTGTAGCAATGTCAGAGGAGTGTGTGGTTGGGACCCAATTGATGCATTTATCCAATTGAGAATGGCATACTTTACTGAAAGCTTTGTAGAAGAAATCTTTCCCTTACTGGGCTAAACTTTCACTTGGTTTGCAGTAATTATCTTGCAGACCTGTTTGTCAGTCACTTCCAACTCAACAACACCTGCTTCATCAATTCCTAAGAATCTGTTGATAATGTTAGAGGAGAAGTTAACACATTCTCCTCGAACATACACCTTCTGATACTCCTGACTCAGAGGGTTGTCACAGTCTTCAGGGATATTTACCAAGAATTCTTTCACTAATTTTTCATGGCAATAACCAAGATTGCATACAGTTTTCAGAAGCCCAGCTTCTTTGATCATCTCCATCACATCTACCATTTTCACATCTTTCTTACCTAGTTCTCTTTCTAAACCCAACCTCCTATGGAAGATGAACTTCCATCTATGGAGATGAAAGGATACCCTGTCAATGGGAACATTTCCAATATTCTGCATAAATTTCTTCCCAACAGACCTTTTAAAGGCAGAGGGGGTGATGTTTGGAACATCTTCTCAACATCATACTCAGACTCACTAGAGGAGACAACCTTCCTCTTCCTTGTTCTTCCAGCTGTAGTTTTGACCATTACCTTGCTCCAACCTTTCTTAGGTCCAACTCCAACATAATTTTTTCTGGTTTTAGGAGTAGCATTCACAGATCCATCACTTTTCTTGGGAGTCTCATTGATAGAGGGTACAACTTTCCATTTCCTACTTCTCAATCTTTTGGCAGGACCTTCACCAACAGTCTGCACAAGTGGAATGTCAGAATCTATTTCTTCAACATCTACCACATCTTTCTCCTTTTCATCAGACTGAACTTCTTTAGGATCCGATTCGATTTTGATCAGTTTATCTTCTCCAGAGAGAGAGTTCACACTAGCATTACCAGAATTGATTTCCTTTCCTGACCATTCTTCAACAGGGGTTCTAGAGTCATGACTCCGAGTCTTTTATGTTTCAACATCCAGCCCAACATCCTTTTGATCATTGGTTTTCTCAGGAGACGGTTGGACAGAGTCATCTATCATATTTTCAGTATCAGGACTAGGATCATTAACATCCATGTTCTCAGTGTTGTCTATGGCTGCGTTCAAGTCTTGGGATCCTTCTTAGAAGGTTTAGCATTTGGTTCCACAACAGTAGAGACGAAATGGTTTTCCTTTTCATACAGGTCAGCCATACTTAAGGAGGTTTTAGGTTTGCCCCTTTTTGATTTAGAAGACTTCTTTTTCTTCGAAGCTGACTTTGTAGCGGTTTTATTCTTAGATTTATAGGAAGAAACCGTTGTGATGGGTTCGACCATCTTGGGAATGGAAGAACTAGTTTTGAGAGGTTCAGAAGCAGAGTTATCTTTAGTAGCCTGAGGGTTGTTTTTGAAAATCATAGTGATGTGGTTGTTTTGGTGAAGGTTGAAGAAAAAATGATCAAGAGAGTGTTGCAAAAGGAGAGAGAGAAGTCGAATGATGTTTCTGAACTCGGGTGAAGAGAAAGCCAAGGCAATGATAGGGTGGAAGTTAATGTGAGTAGTTGATAGTTTTAGGGAGGTTAGAGAAACTAGCCCTAGATTAGCGTGCAATAAAGAAACACGTTTGAGATCAATTAACTGTCACACTTTCTTTTGCAGAATAATTCTTAATTTGCCCCTTAAATTTTTAAGTTGCTTGTCGTCCAAGATTCTTAACTTAAAACTTTTTGATTGTTCCCAGATTTGATACATCTCATTAGAGCTTCTCATTTCCTATTAGTCACTAAGCATTTAGATTTGTTGAAATACACATTTATCCCCTGATCACACAACTGACTTATGCTGATCAAGTTAGAGGCCAACCCCTTTACCAGTAGAACATTGTCTAGTTTTAGAAAACCATTATTGACTAAGCTTCCAATGCCTAGGATCTTTCCTTCTACTCCATCACCAAATGCCACGTGGCTGCTAATGTAAGATTTCACAGTGTCAAGGAATTTGACAACTCCAGTCATGTGTCTAGAACAACCACTATTAAAATACCAGTCTTCCCTTAATGGTGTCGTTAGAGAAGTGAGTGTCATTAACCCTACAATGTCAGATTTTGGTTTCCATTTTTTCTTAACATTCTTCACTTCTGGTTCAGATAATTTTTGTTGAACCTGATTAGGGTATCCATACAACTTGAAGCATAATGGTCCAATATGACCCTTTCTTCCACAATAATGACAAATCCGAGGATGAGATATCTTCTTGTTCTTAGAATGATGTTCTTTGGGATGTTGCAACATTGATTTGTTCATAGTGGGATTATATATTCCACCAGCATAAACAAATTTTATGTCTTGAACTTCCTTTTTCTTCCTTACCTTGCCAAAATCTTTCAAGGCAGAAACAAAGTTCTTATTTTGTAACTTCTTACTTTGAGCTTTAGAATCAAAGTCTATACCATTTGGTTTTCCTTTGATTTGACTTTCTAATATTTCTTCCAGTACATCAGTTCTTGTGGTCATCATTTTTACCTGCTTCTTCAAATGTACAAGTTGAGAGTTTAGATGAGTTACCTCATTATTGAGTTCAAATATTTTTGCCAGATGATCACTTCTTTCAGCCTGCAATTGACTGGTCACCTTCTTTTGCTTTTCTAGTAACTTGAAATTTTTCACTTTTGTTATATAGATCTTTGTATGAGACAACCAACTCTTCATAAGTCAAATCTTCATCACATGATTCCAAATCAGACATGTATCTCCCAGTCAAGGCAGTGACATTTTTAGAAGATTCATTCTCCACTTCTCCTTTTGAATCTACATCAGACCAGGAAACAATCAAGCTTTGCTTCTGTTTCTTGAGATATGTAGCACACTCTGTTCTGATGTGTCCAAACTCTTCACGTTCATGACATTGAACTCCCTTTGATTGGGTATTCTTCTCATCATTTCTTGTATTTTTCACATATCCAGGTTGATTGTCAATGTTGGACATGAAGTTCTGAACATTCGACCTGGGCCTACTGTCAACTTGTTTCAAGATCTTCCTGAACTGTTTTCCATGTACCACAATATTTTCTGATAAACTATCCTTATCCTCATGATTTCCTTGTGTCTCTTTAGTGTCAACATTTGAAGCAAATGCAATACCTTTGTCTTTCTTGTCAGTTTTGTTGTTGATATTTAATTCCAAGTTCTGAAGAGATCCTATCAGCTCATTTACCTTCAAACTTGAGATGTTTTGGGCTTCTTCAATAACAATTACCTTCTTGTCAAATCTCTTAGGTAGAGATCTAAGAATTTTTCTAACAAGCTTCTCATCAGAAATTTTCTCTCCGAGAGAGTCAAAAGCATTGACAATATCAAGAATATTCAAGTGGTAATCTTGTATGCTCTCATCCTCCATCATTCTCAAATTTTGTAGTAAGAAGTTGAAGTCTTGCACTTTTTACCTTAGTTGTACCTTCAAGAACAGTTTTGAGAATGTCTCAAGCATCCTTAGCCACAATACATTGCTTGATCAATCTAAACATGTTCTTGTCTACCCCATTGAACAATGCATTCAATGCTTTAGAATTCCCAAGTGCTAGTTCATCTTCAGCAGTGGTCCATACTTCTACTGGTTTCAAGATAGTTGGTCTTGTTTCCACCTTTTTCAAAAACCACGGGATATTCCCAACCTCTCAAAACTGCTTTCTCGGTCTTGCTATCAATAGATTTGAGGAAAGCACTCATGCGTGATTTCCAATAGTTATAATTTGACCCATCCAACAGAGGTGATCTGTCCACAAATCCTGCTTCCTCGTCCATCATGCTAGAAAGAAACTACCCTGGAGCTTACCTTAAAACAGACAGGGTGCCTGCTCTGATGCCAATTGAAATTCTAGCACACTAGTATTAAGATGTTTTATGCGATGTTTCAATACCTGAAACACAGAAAATAGATGTTGCGTTTAATGTTCCAACATCATGATAACAAACATAAATTATGTAAGAAAATAAATGACAATAAAGTAAAAGGCACAGAGAGTTTGTTGACCCAGTTCAGTGACAAACACATCTACTCTGCGGGCTACCAAGCCAGGAAGGAAATCCACTAGTGTAGCCCTTATTATAAAGTTCTCAGCAAACCACGTTTACAACTTAAGACCTAGGACCTACCCGTCTATACTTTAACCTAAGAACTCCTAGATCAAAGATCTCATCTCACTATCCTACAATCAATCACAACACCTGTGATTATCAGATTAAAACACAGAATGGTGAAGTTACCTTCAAACACAAACTACAACCTTGCTTCAAAGCTTTAGTGTAGCACACGAGCTAACCCTCAATAAACAGTCATTAACATGTATCAAAGTGATACAAGAGAGGCTCACAAATAACAAACAGTCCTAGACTTGCATCAAAACAATACAAGAGAAGAACACACAAAGAACACGACTCAAAACCCTAAAACTATTCTTTTAGAATGACGGCTTGAATACCCAATTAGGTCTTGAAGTCTTCCTTATATACTGAAGCATTATGGGCTCATTAACCTTGTTGGGCTTCAGAACAATGTAGATCGTTCAGCTGATCTACATAACAAGAATCAGTAACAAATATGGAAAGTCCTAAAATGTAGGAACATCTTTAGGAACTGTCAAACATATCCAAAGATTCCCTAAAATATTGTTACTCCTTTAGGAATTAAAACACAACGGATTCTAAACAAATATGTGTGTTGTTTGGTCAGCAAGATACGAGGACGTGGATTCCTTAATAAGATAAAGCGCGCGTACAAACGGGCATAAAACAAGGCACACTGAACCGTGCCAGGATGTTGGAACATCATATCCAACATCTCACAGTAATGCCTAAAACATGTTGGAACATAGTATCCAACATCACAAAAATGGATATTTGTTTTAGCAATAATGCAACCAATACAAATACCCAACAATATGGCTTTTGGTTCTTTCCATAATATGGAATCTTGAGGCCTAGGTATAAGTTTTATCGAGGTTCCACGGTGGGCGCCAATGTTCTTGCATGAACAAGTAAGATGTATCTCTTGACCAAGAGGTATAGTCATGTGTTGCATATCGGTGATCTAATCATAAACTCTGATTCCAAACTAAGGTGATGTGTTAGCATGTAGCAACATTGTGTTAATGGAGTGAGGTGATCATACATGAGGGTGGGACCTCTATTTATAGTGAAGTATGAGACAGTGGAATCCTTGTTATTTCTACTCATACTTTAATGATTTGTTTCAGTTTGTTGGTGCTTAATACCATGGAAGACATCGATGTTGAAGTGTTCCTGATGTAGGAACAAAGTGATTCTTGATATAATGCAGGAGGTATGGTCTTGTGTTTCATATCAGTCCCAGACTTGGTGCTTTCTAAGATGGTGTTGAAGGTATGATCATATGTTGTATCATGCTTTGAGGCGAGGTGGTCACTTCGAAGTGGCTTGTTTTTGTTTCAGTAATTTAGCATGTTTGATACTTTCTTAGTGGGTTTTCATGTTAGATGACCCAAATGATAACATGATAAACCGTTTAGCCTAACACCACTACAAGTTCGAAATCAAAATTTCACATAAAATATCCTTGCAATCAAACAATTACCTTGTAACAATTTTTTTTGAATCGACATCATACATAAATTAACTTGTTTTTAGTTTCCCTTAAACTCGATTTTTTTTATAATTGACAAAATAAATTTATATAATTAATTATGTTTTAATTACATTTGTCTCTAAATATAAATCTTATTTAATTAGTTTAAAATATTGTATAGTCCAATTAACTTAATAACAGCGTATCTTTTTCAACGTGGTCCTTCAATTAAAATTTTGAATAATAATGACAAAAAAAAATAGTGAGTTGATTAAAATATTTTTATAAAAAAATTAATGCATACATTTAATAGTTTTAAAAATAATTTATATTTAAGTACAACTTTTTTTATTATTTAAATTAACTTAATATTTAGAAACTAATAATAAAGAATAATACTAGAAAAAGTTACTTTAACATTCTCTTTTCACCCAAAAAAAAGTATGCATTAATTCTCTATTCACCAAATTAAAAAAAAATTGTTGTAAGAGAGTGTTGCTATCACTCTTTAATAATATAAATTATTTTCATTTTTTAATTGTCATTTTAATATCTATTTTTATACATATAAAGAAAACTAATAAATTGTATTACTTTTCATAAAATTATATGTCTATCACCATTTTTTTAAAAGATATTGCTTTTACGTATGATGCCATTAATTATTTATAATTTTATCCCCCCCTTTTTCTTTCTACTTAATGTTATACTACATCCATTGGAATATATAGTAAACTAATACATGTATTTGGTTTACAATTTAGGCTAAATACATTTACTTGTTTCTTATATTTTCCGATAAATGGAATAAAAAAATAAGTAATATTTTTATTAAAACTTAACAATTAATACCACTTTTTTTTGGTACACAATTAATTCCATTTTTTTTTAGGGACAATTAATTCCACTTTATAAATAACAAAAGAAATTATAAAAATCTAAATATTTAAAAATGAAATTGAGGAAGTATATTGAAAAGCCATATTATCTATCATCCAATCAATAAAGCTCTCTGTCGTTACACAGTGTGAATGGTTTTGTATATTCCATAATCCATCCATAGTTTTCATTCAAACAACCACTACTATCCAAAAACAACAAGGGTCCCATTGTAATTTCAACCCTCAAAGAAACAATCATTCACGACACGCGTCACAGTACGAAATCACCCTCTATCACAGCATAGGTAACTTTATCAAAACCAAACAGTCCAAATAATGAACGCCACGTAATCCTCCACGTGGCACAAAAATCCAAATCAGCAACCATTACAAGTTATAAAACCCAAACTCAACCACTCACCTAATCCAAAACTCTTGTACGAAAAAAACACAAACACTAAACCAAAAAAAAAAAAAAAACTTTTTTTTTTGTTGTAAGAAAAAAAAAACCTCGCCGGAGATATGAATTTTCCGGCGATATTTACTTCACCGGAAATTAACAATGCTCGTCTCTCCGATCACCGTCGTCATGTCTTCCACGAAACTCCTTTTCTCCTAACCATAACTTTCTTAGCCTAGAAGAGAAAAAAAATTAACAAAAGTATATATAAACATAGATATAATTTTTCTTTTTTTTTCTTTTTCTCTTTTTTGCTTTTGTGAAGAACATGCATAACTTGTGACTATGAGTTATTGACTTTGTTGACTAGCTTGTAATTTTGACTCTTCAATTTAAAGCTAGCATTTTTTCTTGTTGTAATATTGAGAAGAAGATTAATGGCTCCGTTGAAGATCCAACCGATTGACATAGATTCAGAGAAAGCCACTACGGAACTGGTTCGAAATGAACCAGTTTCGAAGTGGAGGTTGAAGAGGTTTTTCGCTTTCGAGAAACCTTTTCCCAAGAATAATACCGCTAAAGATGGTGGTGGTGGAGTTGCTGAGTTGGAACCAAGCTCTGTTTGCTTGGCGAAAATGGTTCAGAGTTTCATGGAAGAACAACCGCAACCGCAACTTCAACCACCGTCTCGCAACCGCTGTAACTGTTTCAACGCTAACAGCTCCGACGAAGACGATTTCGATTTCAACGGCTATACACATGAATCAGTCACCGATTCAACTGACTCACTCAAGGTAAAAACTTAAAGCAAAATCAGAATTCAATTTTATAATTTCAATTTTGATTATAGTTTTTTATTTTGATTTTGCATTTTTGTTTTTGTAGAGTTTGATTCCTTGTGTAAGTGTTGAAGAACGGAATTTACTAGCAGATGCAACGAAAATTGTTGAGAAGAATAGCAAAATTTACAAAAGGAAAGAAGATTTGATTAAGATCGTTGCTGAAAAGCTTCAATCTCTTGGTTACGATTCATCCATTTGCAAATCAAAATGGGAGAAAACAAATTCATGTCCTGCTGGTAATTAATTCATCTAATCAGATTCAAAATTCAAAATTGAGTTAACTCAACTCGTTTTCTGAATCGTTTTTTGTTTTGTTTTAGGTGATTATCAATTCATTGACGCGATTGTGGAAGGTGAAACGTTGATTATTGATATTGATTTTCGATCGGAGTTTGAGATCGCGAGATCTACAAGTCAGTATAAGACGATTCTTCAATCGCTTCCGTATATCTTCGTCGGCAAAAAGGAACGGTTGAAACAGATCGTCACCGTCGTGTCGGAGGCGGCGAAGCAGAGTTTGAAGAAGAAAGGAATGCATGTTCCGCCGTGGAGGAAGCGTGATTACATGTTAGCGAAGTGGATCTCTCCGTCGGCAGCTAGGTCAAAGCAAGTCTCCGATGCGGCGGCGGTAGAAATACCGTCATCAGAGGTTGAAAGTGATTCTGGTGAATTGGAGCTGATTTTTGGTGAAAAAGCTTCGCCGGAGGAGGTAGTTACGGCGGAGACAGCGACGGCGAGTCCAGCGTGGCAGTTACCGGCGGTGAAACCGAAGAGTGGTGAAAGAGGAATGAAGGTTGTGACTGGATTAGCTTCATTGCTGAAGGAGAAACCATAGAATAAAATTTTGTTCAATTTTTTTTTCTTTTTTCTTTTTTTGATCGTGGATTAAAAAATTTATAAAAATTAAAGAGGAAATTTCGGATAAGGCTTTTAATTTTTTTATTTTTGAAATATTTTTGGTTTTTACTATGTCCTTGTTTTTTTGTTTACAAGGAAAAATCTCTGTAAGAAGCAACTTTTTCTTTTCTTTTTTTCCTTTTCTTTTGGCTTTTTGGACACAGTGTAAGAAAGTACTATATTCTCTGTAATAAAATAAATTAGTTCGAAATAAATTAGTGTTATCATAATGATTAGTACCATCTAAAGTTTAATTTGAACCAAACTAGTGTGATATGTGTGATTGGATTCCTTAAGGATATGGTCAACAATGATCTGATTTCTGGGTTTAAACTTTAAACTTGTTTATTTGTAATAGATGTTTATTGAATATTTGATGATGTCAGAGATTAGCTTCACAGCTGTGTGTTTATTTTTTAAATTGAATATCTTCTACGTACAATTATAAGATTAATCGTTTAAATCGAATGAACAATAGCTGGAAGTTTCTTGATGTTCTTATATTTCCATATCTAAATTTGTATTTAAGAACTCATCTCATCTGAATGAATGAGCTTGGATATCATAGTTGTGTATGAATTATACCTGATTTAAGAATTTGTTCTAATGATAAAAACTTGCCTTAAATCTAAAAGTTTTAAGTTCGAGACTCGCAAGTAGTCCTTAAATATGAATGTTCTGAGTTCAAGTCTTGTAAATAATCCTTAAATATAAAAGATATGAGTTCGAGTCTTATAAATAGTCCTTGCATTTGAAAGATTTGAGTTCGAGTCTCGCAAATAGTCCTTGAATCTGAAGTTTTGAGCTCGAGTCTTGTAAATAGTCTTTGAATCCGAAAGTTTTGAGTTCGAGTACCGCAAATAACCCAAAGTTAAATTTCTTGAATTACTTATGAAATGGAATAAAATAATGTGTGAAGTTTAGAAAACACGGAAAAACACCTGAGGTTGCATGCATGGGTTAAGAGATTCTCTTGCTTCGATTTCCCAAATGTCAGTTGTACTATCTGCTACTGCTATGATCACATTGATGAGGATTTTCCTTCTTTTTTTTTTAATAATTAATGATCTTGATTTGAACAACAATTACTCTTTTCTTAATTTATTCATGTTAGCAGTAGTAGTGGGTTTACAATTTTAGAGAAAAAGTGCAGAGAGAGTTATACTTCCCACCTTACAAATTTAATTAATCTTCGGCATTGAGGAGTTACTACAACTTACAATGTTTTGGTCGCTCCAAGGGAGACAAAGGAGGATGAAACTTTCCTTTCTTAAATTTTTCTCATCTTTTAATAAACCTTGAATTAATTCTTTAAGTTAGTCACTTTTTCATCGAGAAAAATTATCCAAATTTATTTATATTTTCAACATTTTTTTTTATGGATTTGTAATAGTTTCTCCATTCTAAATTATACGTCGTTTTGAAAAAAGAATTGTTTTAAATTATATGCAACTTTACAATATAATGAAGTATTAATGTTACTTCTTCGATGAAGGAATGCTAACTTGTTCACTTAAGGTATAAGTTAATGAGTTAAAAGTAAAAATATTTAATTGTAATTAATGCATTTGAATTTAAATTTTTTAATTTTGATTAATTAAATCCACAAAATTTAAGATAAAATTTCTACTTTTAAGACCATTTTATAAAATAACTCATAATATTTTATCTCATACAAAATTAACTAAAATTAATTATATTTTTTAATATATGTGAAATGCTCAAAAACATCGTATAATTTGAGATAGAGAGAGCATCAACTATTGATAAGTTTAGGAAAAGATTATTTTTGTAAAATATTTGGGGAATTTATTTTGGTATAGTGAGGTCTAATCAAAATGTATTGTAAATGAAGATGTGGAGGAAAGAATAGGCTCGTGGTATCTCGACTTTCGTGAACATTGGGGAACTCGTGAAGAAACCAATTGAAAAAGAAAAAAAGGAAAAGGATGAGATGGGGACAATAAATCATTATTGGTGTCATAATAAATACATTTCTTTTCATTTATTAAAAAATGAATACATTTCTTTATTCTTATTTTTGTCTTAAAACCTTTTTAACTCCTGCAAAAAGCAAAAGGAAAAAAAAGTGAAAAAGCGAAAATCTCTACCCTCCCCGCTTTTCTCACCAAACGAAGTCCAAAATAAGAGCTCTGACAGAATATGTTTAATTTTATTTGATTATTACTATTAATTTACTTAAACTTTTATTTTTTACAGGTAAAATGGAACTTACTTAAAAAGAAAGGGTTTTGCTAACCATTAATAGAAATTTTATTTTGAAAATATAAGAATTTACTTTTTTTTTCTTAAACTCTAGTTTTCGACCCATCAAATGTGGTATGACTAATCCAGCTCGTGCATAGAAGCATGCGCACTGACGAAACGTTGTTTTTCCTGAAAATCGAACCCGCTATTTTACTTTTATCTTAGTAAGAATTACATCGCTTTTTGATGCAAACATATTTATTTTAGTACTTTAATCAATGTTCCAAAGACACTCATTAGCATTATTCAGAAGAAAAAAAATATTATTGATATTAAACACATAACAACTTTTTAAGGGGTTCAAATGTTCAACATTTAAATTAAATCAATAAATAATTGGTATTTGTTTTTTTTGGGGGGAAATTGTTGGTATTTGATTATTTACTTATTCACCCCTTTATTGTATTGTGGTGTTACATTTTTTTACACCCCCTTTATCATAAAATGTAGAGTGTTTTTAAGTAAACTATTTATCATTTATTTAAACTAATCAATTAATTTTGGTTAAAAAATAATAATTTTTTTTGAAGGAAATAATAAATTATTTAATACTTTTAAACTAAATTAAATATTTTTCCAAAGTAAATATAAATCACTCTACCAAAAAAATCTTTTATTTATTACAAATGGATTATTAATATCTTTTCAATTGGATTTTTTAATTATCCCTAACTATAAATTTTATTTTTCGTATTTCTTTGTCTTTTAATGCAAAGTAATTTTCAAACTTTACAATAAATTCATATATTCTTTATAAATATACTCATTTCTAACTTACAATGTAAAGTAATTCCTTCGCTGACATGTTTGTGAATAATTTGGAAGCATTGCAATCGCGTAGTATTTACTTGTTAGAATAGTTTAACAAGTGCTCTTGTTGATTTGGTTAAACTTCTAGTCCGTTAGAAATAAAGTCTAAAGTTAAAGGGCTTTTTTTATTTCTATTAATGTGTTCACCTCATAATTTTTTGGTGTCGACTGAGGTTTGAACCTCAAATCTTGTATATATTATACATTATTTTTATCAACTGAGTTAAACTCGCAATCACTCATAACACCTCGTATGTTTATGAGTGATTTTACTTAAAGCATAATGTTTAGTTTTTTCTTTTCTTTTTTGTGTGGTGGCATTGTAGTCTAGTGTTATTTTGGTTTTATTGACTTTGTAATATTTGAATCTAGCATTTCCTTTGCTTTGATCGGTTGTATTGGTATCTTTTATTTTTGGTTTTATCTGTATCTTTTTGACAAAAAAAATAGATTAGTTTAAGTGGTAAGAGAATGAGACTTCTTAAACATGTGGTTATGAGTTCAATTTTTGACTCATGCCTATGAAAAGATCCTGTTAGAAGGGGAGAACCTACATTTTGGGCCTACATGTTTCCCGATGTAGATTAGTCTTCACTCACTTTCATTTACCTACCCTTTTCTAGCATAAGGATCCTCTTTGTTTGACAAAGTAAATGGAGAATACAATTTAGAGAGATAGACACATAGAATAGATAGTGGACCCTATCATTAAATGAGTCCCACCATCATTATTTATTTTATACTTTTTTTTAGATTATTTTGTTTTTATCTCTCAAAATGGTTGAAATGGAGAAGATCATAAATTGAGATGATCTTAACTCCGTTTTCTATTAAAAACAAAAACACGATATGCATACATTTAAATTGATACAGTACATCGTTCATTCAACGTCCACATGTCATAGCTCAACTGACAAAATGCCGAAATTGTTAGGTCAAACGTTACGACCAGAGTTTGAACCCCGACACTTCCACTTGTGTGCTCGAATTTATAATGACTTTGTCATTTCGTCTATCTAAAAAAAGATAGTACATCATTTAACATCATGAGAAACGTAAATAATAAATCTGCAAACAAACTAATAACATTCAAGTTAATTGCATACAACGATAAAATACCTATAAATTAACCGAAGTGATCAGGATATCCATGTGTCTCCGGATCTGCAACGCTGACGCCAAAATCATTAGTTGAATAATTGATCTATCAATATGAACCAAATAAACACCGTAACAAAATAGAAAATCAAACAACACTGCACTTAGACGAAAAAACCTCGATAAAAGAAAACTTAAATGTACGTGAAAACCACTTATTTAACTCATTTGTCCACCGTTATTCGTTTTACTCTCCTTACTTTAACTTTTTAACAATCCAAACAAAGAATAAGTCACTATAGCAAGAAAACTTTTGGATAATGGATTAATGGTTAGTCTGATTGGTTCGATAATTGACTAGAGGGGTCAGGTTTAGGGATGTCAATGGGTATCCGTGGGTACGGGTAGTATGATATCTGTCCCCGTCCCGTTGGATAAATATGGTACCCGTACCCGTCCCCATATCCGTGCGGGTATCTCTGTACGGGTAATCCACGGGTATTTAGATACCAACGGATATCCGCAGGTACCCATGGATTTTTATTTTATTTTTTACAAAAAAAATTCAACTTTTAATTACCTGTAAAATTCAACTTTTAAAGATCCATACATAAGATATTCCATTCAAATTTCATAATCCATACCATAACCATATTCCAACAAAAATCGTGAAGTAAAATAAAAGATAAAAACATCCAAAATCCACATCCAAACTTTTATACACACACACACACATACATATGGATATTTTAGTAATTTATATGATTTATTAACGGGTACGGATACCCGCGGGCACGGGTATCATCATATCCGTGTCCATAAAGTAACGGGTAACTAAATACCCGTTTATTATATCCGCGGGTACCCGTTTAGCTACCCGCCCCGTGTCCATGACGGATTTTATCCGCGGATACCCGTGGGCACGGATTTTTTTGCCACCCCTAGTCAGGTTCTAACCAGATTTTACTTGGACATAATTAACCAGGAAGGTAACGTGACGGACACAAAATCACGAATAGCTATTTCTGTTAATTTGGCTTTTCCTTTTTTTTATATATAATTTGGCTCTTCCTCTCTACCCAATTTTGTGCTTTGTAATTCTACATACATTGATTTGCATAGTACGAATTTGATAAAATTGTGTAAAAAAAATAACATTAAAGGTGTGTTTGGATTAAGGATTTGGGAGGGGAAGAGAGGGTAGGATTTACTTTTCGTTTTTAAAATTCTGGACTATATAACATAATTTTCTAAAATAAGTTAAGTGTGATTGAAGTATTATATGATTATTTTATAGTGTCCGTAATTTAAAAATGAAAAGTAAACCCCCCCTCTCTTCCCCTCCCAAACCCTCCATCCAAACAAACCCCAAGAGTGTAAAGAAAGTTCCTTGAAATAGATAACCTTACTTTGACTTGATTTAAAGTTCAAATTTGCCCTCTATTTTTTTTAAATTGATTCTTTAAGTATATTAAAACATGAATAGACTTGGCTATTTTTTTCTCTTCATACTTTTTTTTTTAACAAACAAAAATGGGATATATTATAAACAAAGATGGGTTTCCCTGCACAAGACATGCAAAAGGAGAACCAACCACAAAGTATTTACAACAAAAAAGTGCCTGAAAGCTGAAAGCACCCACAAAAAGCGAAATTACACATGAGCTCCCATACAAAGAAGTCGATACTTCCACGAATGATGATAACTATAGCTAAAAGTTGTCTGTTTCGATTTCAGCCACAAGAAAGAATTCAGTTTTACTTTTTAAGCTAAAATAGAAGAATCCGAGACTGTGTTTTGGAATACACGGTTGTTCCTTTCCTTCCAAATAGCCCAAACAGAAGCAAACCAAATAATTTTCAAAAAGGAATGAGTGGCACTAGGTAAATCAGCCATATTAGTAAATTGAGTGAAATGATGTCGAATGTCACCTGAAAGAACCAAAGAAATACCCAACCAATGCAACACACGACCCCAAAGCGAACTGAAAGTGTCACATCCTAAAAACAAATGGGAAACGGATTCTGGTTCACCACAACCAAACACACAAGCCGCCTCTTGAACTTAAATGACACGCCTCTGCACCAAATTGTCTATAGTAGGAAGTCTATTACGAAGGAGTCGCCACACAAACAGAGAGACCTTAGAAGGAATATGTTCCTGCTAGACGTTGTCATCCTCCAACACCATTTACCCAACAAAGCAAGATTAAAAGCTCCCACCCGCCTAACCCCCAAACCACCATCCTCCTTAGGAGTACAAATCGACTCCCAATTTATCCAAGCAATTTTCCTAAAATCCTCACCCTCACCCCAATTATTTTTTAAAAAAATAGATTCAATAGAAGAAATTATACCTGCAGGGGCTTTGAAAAAAGAAAGAAAGTAAACCAGAATGGAGGACAGGATAGACTTCAGAAGAACCAAACGGCCAACGAAAGAAAGAACTTATTGTTCCACGACGACAGGCGCGAAACAATGTGATTGACAATAGGTTTCCAAAAGCAAAGTTTCTTAGAATGACCACCTATAGGCAAACCCAAATAAACAAACGACATCGACCCCCTACAATAGTTCATTACCATAGCAGCTTCCGTCAACCAAGAGTCATCAACATTTACACCGATCAACATACTTTTATGGAAATTTACCTTCAGACCTGAAACCTCCTCAAACAATAACAAAACTTCCCTCATAGTTTGAACATTCAACCAGCTTTTTTCACCAATAATAAGAGTATCATCTGCGAACTGAAGATGAGTTAAACGAACCTCACCTAGGTGCCCCACGCCGTACCTTTTGAACTTATTCGCATCGACCACAACATTCATTAACACGTTGAACCCTTAGGCAACCAATAAAAATAAAAAGGGGGACAAAGCATCTCCTTGCTGAAGACCCCTCTCTATCTGAAACTCTTCAGTCAGGCTACCATTGACTAAAACTGATGTCGTGGCTGACCCAACACACTAAAAAATCCACTTTCTCCAAAGTCTTGGAAAATTCATATTTCTCATCACTGAATCCAGGTACTTAAGAAAAACTGAATCATACGCCTTTTCGAAATCCACCTTGAACATAAGCATCTTTTTGTTCATTCTCCTTGCTTCATCAACCGTTTCGTTAGCTATCAAAATACCATCTAAAATCTGCTTCCCTTTACCAAAAGCTGATTGGGATTCAGACACCACATAACCCACCACCGAACTCAGACGGTTGGCTAAATCTTTAGCAAGCACCTTGTACAAACACCCAATCAGAGAAATGGGTCGAAAGTCGTTGAGTCGTTGCGGACTATTAACCTTTGGAATCAAAGCAATAAAAGTTGAATTTAATCCTTTTGTCAATCTCCCGTTTCGATGAAATTCCACCATAAATCTCAAGAAGTCATCTTGTAATAAATCCCAAAATTCTTTGATGAATCCGAAACTAATACCATCAGGCCCCGGACTCTTATAACTCTCACAGTCCCAAACTGCCTGCTTCACCTCCGTCATAGAAAAAGGTTTTGTCAAATTACCCGCCTGTGCAACTGTCAATTTTCAAAAGTGTAAGTTCTCCACCCCTAGACGAACAACCCCGTTATCTTTAAAATGAGAAGAATAATAATTAAAGACAACATCCCGGATGTTATGAACCCCTTCCACGCAAGTACCATCAACATGCACCATATTAATAACATTTTGACGCCGACGACTTGACATATAACAATGAATTTTTTTGGAATTCGCATCCCCTTCTTGTGACCAGTTCATTCTAGATTTTTGCCAATTGACGCTATTCTGAATGCGAGCCAATGAATGTAAATTAATTGATAAATCGTGAAGCTCCTTCACCTCGACCTTTGAAAGAACTGACACCTCTGCTTTTGAATCTAAAAGGGAGATTTTATTTTTTACCTCTGCCAACCTACAATCCAGATTCTGAAAATGTTGATTATGCCACTCCTTCAAACAAATCTTCAACCTTTTCAACTTCTGTTACAACACAAAACCGCCCAGCCATTGTAATCAAAGGAACTCCATTTTTCGCGAACAAAATCGGCATACCTCGGATATTCAGACCAACATTTGAGCATCCGAAGTGGTCGAGGACCCCAATTAGCTTCATCGACATATAACAATAACGGAACGTGATCAGATAGGCCCCGTTGATAAGCGACCTGAATACAATCAGGCCATTTTTCACACCACTTATTAGACAGCAAAAACCTATCCAACCTGCTCATCGACACGCCGTCACCTTTATACCAAGTAAATAAACGACCACAAATGGGCAAGTCAATAAGCGAGCTGTCATGAATGAATTTGTTGAACACATCCGCATCTAGTTGTCTGAAAACTCCCCCCTTCCTTTCCTTTCCTCAACATTGCGAACTGAATTGAAGTCCCCACACACACACAAGCACAAATTCATATTATCTAGTACTAAAGAACTCATCCGCTCCCATAACACCTTCTTAGCATCCAAATCACAAGGCGCGTAAACATTAACAATAACAAATTCTTCCGAAGTACTGATAACTTTACCTTTGATAACCAATACATGACCAAAACTCATAGATGACGAAACATCAACACGTGACACATCCCACACCGTGATCGGACCACCAGAAGCACCGGCGGACGGTTGAAACAAATAGCCGCACAAAGCATCTCCCCAAACCATTTTAATCAACCCATTAGACACCACTGACAACTTGGACTCCTGAATACAAAGAACCATTGAAATTTTCTCTTGAACTAACCGCCGCATCTCCACCCTCTTCTCGCCACCACCTAACCCCCTCACATTATAAGACATAACCTTCATTAGAACCACCCACCCGCCACATACCCACCGAACCTACCTCCCTCACCTCTCACCACCCTCACCCGCTGCTCCACCATCCTCACCACCCATCAACGGACCTCCGCCTATCGCTCTCCACTCTCTCCTTCCCTCCCTCGTTAACAAGTTAAAACTATTACTAGTGTTGCAATGATACTTCACACCCACCCCTTCCTAAATCTCTAACATCTGCCGCAACCTCCTCTGTTTTACCATGTAGCACCAACCAGTTTTCCCAATCGTTGTTGACAGATGAAAAAATAGAAATTAAAAAGTAGGTTTAATTGATCTTCCGGTTCTTTAACTTATTAATTCACAAACATTTTAGGTGGTCAACTTTATAACTTATCGTTTTTTTTAATTTTAACCCATTGATTTTTATTTTTTGTTATAAAAAAAGATTGTTGTATCATGCAAGTCTATTCTATTTTATTATGAACCACCAACAACTATTTTTTTTCCTTTCTTAATCTTCTTCCTTCCTCTTCTTCATCATCTTCATACACATTTTTTTCCATTTTGAAAAAACCCAGAGTTCAATAGAAAAACTCGTTATAATAACAAGTATTCTAACTGTATATGTTAATAAATTAAAGATACATTTTTTCTTGAAAGTTGCGTTTAAAAGAACAATTTTATATTTCAATTAATTAAATACGCAATTTCAAAAATAAATTTTTCTTTTTAATTTTTTTTCTATGAAAATTTTTTATATTTAATTCTTTAACATGTATTTTTATGACATTTGTTATCAAGAAAAAGAAACTCGTAGAGTAAATTTGTCGACAAAATACAGTTCCAATCTCTTATATAAAACAAAATTTTGTAGTTTTCTTAATCCAACCCTTTTGCAGTTTTGCCTGTGACTTGAGTCATGTAAAGTGACTAACGTTTAAAATGATAAAATCAAGAATTATTTAATTTTAATAAATTCACAATTTGTTTTAATAACCTATAATATATATTTTTTGAGAGGTACCTATAATATTTATGTTGATTTATTAAGTAATAAGTAATACTGTCCACTTTCTGTTTCAAAGTAAATGACCCTTTTGTAGGAGTTAGATCCATTTTAACTAGTTTTATACTTTTTCTTTACATAAATTTGAAGTTTGTTCTCATAATTTCGGATACTTTGTTTCTTTCTTTCTTGATTTTATTTTATTTTAGGCTTGCTTCTTTCTTGGTAGATTTATGACAACATTGTGTGTAATGTGTAACAAACATAAATAATTCACAATCATTGCAGTGGGACCCACTGTAATCCATTATGTGGTGCAACGTACAGGATTATACTATACTGGGAAGCATTTTAAAATTACATATTTTGTAACTCATTTATAAATTATATGTGTGTTGGGCCCGTCACAAAGGTCTTCTGTCAGAGTATGGCCACCCCCTACTCTTAAATAAATTCAAAATTTATTGATTTAGAAAAGGTATTTTCTTTGCAAATAAAATAATTAAAGTAAATGCTGATTTATGCATTCATGGACACATGTTAAAGAACTCATTATAAAAATATGTATTAAAAAGTTTTGCATTCATTTTTTTAAAAGTTAAAATATTATATTTTCTAATGTAAAATTGCTCTTTTTAAGTTCATTAACATGTGTCATAAGACCCAAGTTAACATGGTCCAAATAATAATACTCCTTTTAATTAACGAATCTCGTTAACAAATGTCTCACAAGTATTGGTTAAAAATAACTAATAAGTTTTTAATAAAAAGTGGTGTAATCATTAATTATATTTATTAGAGACACTTTAATCTGTACCAAAAAAAAGAAAAAAGACACTTTAATCAACAAAATTTGATGTATCTGGTTTAAAATTAAGTGTAGATACATCAATTTTTTGATGTAAATATCTTTTATAAATAAGATCGGAAACGTGAGAAGAGAATTGGGTTGAAGTCTCTCTTGTGAGCCGTCACCAAAACCCTAGTTTATTCTCCTTTATCCACCCAAAAGGGGTGATTTATGGTTACTTTTTTACCCAAAATCACCCATCTAACTCGTTTTTCTATTTTTTTTATTGAAATAAGTTATTTTCACATCTATTTCATATTTACTTCATGATTTCGTCGTCTTAGTGCGACGTCGTTTTGTTTGTCGTCTTTGTGCGACGTTGTTTGTCTTTCTTGTTTCATTTAGGTGTTTCTTCGATTCAGATTGTTAGATCAGTTTCGATCTAATGCAGATTAAATCAATGACTTTAGAGTCGTCAACGTTGCAGATCCAGAGACATAAGTATTCCGGAGACTTAAATATAGTCATATGTGTAGGCTTTAGTACTTTGTCATTTTATGTTATTAACATGGATGTTGTGAGTTTGTTCAAAGGTTCATTCTTTTTGTTTTTAGTGAATTTTTATTATATTGATGTACTCAATCAATTTGAATGAATGAAAATGTTTTATTTTTGTAAACAGAAAAATCGGAAGAATTACCAAACAATATTTTTTTTTTCTTTCAAGGAGCTTACCAAGCCACCCGAAAACCATATTAATGTGCTTATGAACTCATCCCCATGGTAAGCACTTGTGGGGTTTTGAAATTTGGGCCTTGGAATAAATCTCCTTTGTTACTTTATTTTGATAAATATTAACATGATGATTGTAGTTTTGACAAATTTATTTATTTATTTTTTACTTTTTAATTTTTTTTATAGATTTTTTTTTCAAGGATTGTAGAATTATTTATCTATTTATTTTATATGTGCGGGTATATAAAAAATATTCACAATCATTATGAAGTGTGCACCCCTTTTGCACCTTTTGGAGTGTGGCACAAATTTTTAGGAATGTACCTCATAGAAGGAGAGAGAAAGAGTGGGAGTCTCTGAAAAAATTGAAAACAAAGTGTGGAGGCTTTATCCAATAGTGATTGGACATGTCTTCTTTGTTATGAAGAGTCAGCCAGAACTCTAACAAAGGGTGAGTATTTATATGTAGAAATTGCTAGCAATTGCTTTTGAAAAAAAGAGTAATTTTTGCGTGTTAAGTTATGGGTAATGTTAGCTTTCGGGACATTAGTTAAGAAAGTAAATGTAGTAAATATTGCATTGAAATTTATGTTGTCAACTTCTTAAAAACATAACAAGTGTTATTTCATTATAAATTTCCTTTTTTATGTTCCTTAATCAGTGTTTTGAGGACACCGGTTAAGCTCCGAGAACACTGGTTAATATGACTCTTAAGTTATATAATTATTAGTTTGAAGCAATATGATAATAAAATAAGTGCAACGGAAATGAGAGTGTTGTGTTGCATGTATGGTAAGATTAAGTGATATAGAATTGAAAATGATAACATTAAAGAGAGAGTCGGAGGATACCTATAATAAAAAAGATGATGGAAAATAGAGGGAGGGAGAGGGAGATATGATTCATGCAGCCGACTTGTAAGGGAATGTGAAAATGAAAGCAAAATAATAATTTTATGACATTATTCTTATAAAGTGTTGATTAGTTCATTGTTATTACTATAAATGTAAAATAGAAGACGGTAATTTAAGAATGATACATACAATATTAGTTAGAAGATACAATTAAAAGATTTAATTAAATAAATAGTCTTTATAAATATCTAAAATTTTTGTTTTCAGTCTCTAAATAAAATCACATTTTTTAATCATGTAACGCTTTTCTTTAGCATTTTAAGAGATGAAAAATGTTGACGCAAATATTAACATAAATTAAAAAATGTCATTTTTTGTAGGCTTAAAATCAAATTTTAGGATATTTATAGGAATTATTTACTTAATTAACTTATTAAAAAGAGTAATTAATAACGAACAATGGGTTCGTCCAAGCTGTAAGGGATTTTGACCTCTCAAGCATGTGGTTAGGGATTCGATTTTTGGGTTATGTGTATGAAAAAATCTTGTTAGGATAGAAGAACTCACCTTATATATCCACTAGTTTCTCGACAAAGATTAGTCACTGCAAAGAAGCGGTGGAAACTTTGTACCAATGTCATCATAACCCAAAAGAAATTTTTTTTATCTAATATCTTTTTTACTAAGATAATTAATATTTTACTAAAAGCTAATATAAACCTAATTAATTTTAGAACATTTATCAATAAATATTTTGTGTATTAAAAAACATTATTACTTATCATACAAATGCTTACATACTTATTATTTATTTTTTTACAATAAAACGTGCTTCATTTAAATGTGAAAATAACGAGTGTACAATCAAATTGACTATGATTTAAGACATTCTCTATATTTTGAAAACCAAATACATGTTATCATCATGCATGCATAATTTCAGAAATAAAAAATACATCAACAAACCAGGGTCTTGATCCTAACAAAAAAACTAAATTCTTCCACATATGATAAACAGTCAAGAATAATGAAATATCCACATTCTCTATAAAGTAGATCGTAAGAGAGGATAAGACGAGTTTCAGAAGAACCAGACGACTACTCAAACAAAGTTTCTTGCTTTCTGAGCCTGATAGTCTTGTTTTAATAAGGACGGTCAAGGGATACCAAAAATATAACCCTACAAGATTCACCACCAATAGGAAGCTCGATGTACACAAAAGAAATTCAACTAGTTTTACAATTCATCACCAGAGATGCCTCTGTCAGCCAAGAGTCCAAAACATTCACCTTCATTAACATACTCTTACAGAAGTTCACCTTCATTCCCGAATTCACCTTCAACCCTGAAATTAACTCAAACAAAAAAATAAAAACTTTTAGAGGTCTAACGTTAGCCCAACTTTTCTCACCCAAAATTAAAGTATCACCCGCAAATTACAAGTGAGAAATATGAATAAGATAAGTCTGACCAACATTATATCATGTAAATTACCTCACCTTTATTGTAGCTTTCCTCATAACATTCAAACCCTTAGTAACAATCAAAAAGAGGAAATGAGAGATACGTCTTCCTTGCCACAACCCCCTATAGAAAGTGAATTCATCAATTGGGCCGCCATTCACTAGAACCGAAGTCGCTATAGTATCAACACACTCCATAATCCAATTACCCCACAAGGTTAAAAAATTTATCTTACCCATTACCACATCTAGATACTTCAAATCAACATAATTGTACGTCTTCTTGAAGTCAACTTTAAATTTACGCGCCTCATCAACCACCTCACTTGCTATAAGGATCTCATCACAGGTCTGTCTCCATTTAATAAAAGTAAACTGAGCGTAAGAAACTATACTCCCAATGACCTTCCTTAGTCTATTAGCTAACAACATTGCCATCACTATACAAACACCCAACCAGAGAAATGAGCCTAAAATCCATCGATTTATCTGGACTTTCAACCTATGAAATAAGAGCTATAAAAGTACAATTTATACCTCTCACAAGTTTTCTATTTCAACAAAACTTTGATAGGAAACAATCATATCAACTTTAAGTCGAACCAGAAGTCCTTGATAAACCCAAAATTTATATCGTCTGGGCCAAGACTTTTGAAGATGTCACAGTTCCACATTGCTTGTTTAACCTCATAATGAACGATTTGATCAATTCCCCTATTCCAAAAACACTTAGCGACTTGAAGTTAATATCCACCCTAGGGAGATCCATGTTGCATGCCTTAAAATGATAAGCAAAATGATCAAACACCGCTAATCGAATATTTTCCACCCCTCCACCTAAGCACCATTGATATTAATCAAAATAATAGAGTTGACCCGTCTGTAGCCAATCAAGTCTAAATTTCTGCCACTGCATATACTGGTGTGTCTACACACACACACACTATTACTTCTATTGGAAAAAAAATCTGATTGGGAGAACACACCTTACGTGTCCCATAGGTTCCCCGACGGAGATTAATCACCGTTAACGGTGGTGAAAACTTTGTACCAATATCAAGACAAAAAAAAAACATGAATAGTTTGATATCTCTTACTATTTAGGAAAAAAAAATACCATTGGTCATTACTTAATTATTATTGAAAAACATAATTGAAATATGTGTCAATGTCATGGATAAGAAAATTAATTTGTTTTCTTCGTGAGTTAAATTCAGTTGATATGTAGGGGCTGAAGTTCGAACACCGGACACCTCACTTATTCATCTTAAGAGGTGAAATTTTAGCCACTAGACTAATTTATTCAAAAAAATTGTTTTTTTTAATAAGACAAAAAATTGATTTGTAAATACACAACGAATTTTTAATTGCCCAACAGCTTGCTTTTAAATTTGGTTTACGTGTTAATGTGGCAATGAGTTTCGAACATGATATAATGTAGAAGACTCTTTCTCTTATATTAGAAAAAAATAGAAGACTCTCTCTAGGTGAAATCCGGGGTGTTCATATCAAGGGTTATCTTTGGATTTCTTCAATAGTTCCTCGTCCTCCTAATAATGATTTCTCTAAAGTATAAAGCAAAAGAAAAGGAAAGAACTAACTTCAAATTCTAAGAGTAAATTGTTGATTCTTAGAATTTGGTTTATATCTACCTCAATTCCATATTTTTTTTCTTCTTTCGTTTTTTCAATTCCATAAAATTATAACTAGTAAAATATAAACATATGTCACTTATAACAATCTCATCAGCGAAATGGTAGACACAATCTCTTTTTAACACTTTCTCTAACATCAATTTTTTTATTGGACGAAACTCATATCGATCTCATTACTTTATGTGAGATTTATTTTCAATATGTAGTGCCGACATTGATTTCATCAAATAAAAGAATGAATGCTGGAAATGGTGCTAGAAAGAGAGCGGCAATGTCACTCCTCTTTCCATTATAAGTATATGTATATCTAGGGCATAAGATGTGTTGTTCAAGGTTCATCATCCAAAACCAAATTTTCGAGTTATCGTGCCACTTGCTAGTTGCCCAAACTAAACTACAAGACACGTTCCCATTATTAGGACTTGTATAACAAGAGAATTCGTCTAATTCTTTTACATCAATTTAGCATGTTATTTTAAAAATGAATTCTTCTTCATTTATTGCGTCAAGCAAACACATTAATATTATTTATATACAAACCACGCAGTACGATCTAATCTTATCTTATAAAATAAAATTGAGTTGATTGATATGTCAATAGGTTGCTTGCATCAAGATAGCACAGCTTAATTGTTGGTCACGTACTCGTTTATGTATATATTGTTACGATCTTTTTAAGATCCAGGTTCCAAACTTGATGACCACTCATCTTGGTATTTTGTTCATATATTAATATTAGTGACAAAATGTTGTTATCCTGTGAGGATTATTTTTGGGCTATAATATAGTTCTTAGTACGAATTTATTATAAATTAATGATAAAAAATAGTGTAATTTTCATCACTTATGTAAGGAAATCAACACATCTTGTTGACTTTTCCAAAATTTTGTTTTGGTACAAACTTTTCCATGAACTAGGATAAACCACTAATTTATAATACGGAAATTCTACAATGCACCAAGTTTATAGGAGTGCTTAAACCACAAAGTAATAAGTGTATGTTTGTTTCAACAGCGACATAAAGTGATTTAATTTAATAAATTGATTTTGTAAACTTTATTTTTTTGATAAATTGATTTTGTAAACTTTATTTTAATTAAGAGTGAGTTAGATGTGAAGTGATTTATATTTGAATACATTCATGTAATAGTGAGTTGAACAATAAATTTCAATGAAAAAATCATGTTGAGTCAAAAGCTAATTTTTTTAGCTTTCATGTTAAAATAAATTGTAGAGTCAAAATCAATTCTATTTGAAGAACTTATCAAAATTAATAAACATTTAGAATCAATTTTACTCATTCAAAATCCAAACATAACATGCACAATCTACGTCGAATTACATGTAGAGCACACAAAGTGAGTTTTTCTCTCACAATCGAATTTTCTCCATAAGAAAAAGTCAGAGATCAAACTCCAGATCACTTTTAAGTTCCTTATTACTTGGAACAATTCATTGTTGATTAGTTTAAATTCTTTATTTGTATGATTTTTTTTATTCCTATCTTCATTTTTTTTTGAACAAGTCAAGATGAAATTAGATTAAGGAAAATGTTAATGAGTGCCCACGGGACATTCTTTGAACACCTAAAGTGGTAAAGTTTTATGAAAGTTTGTGTATTCATTGCATTGAAAATTGAAGTCTTTAATTTTTTTAAAGAATAATTTCTTCATTAGAAATGCTTAAAGAGTGCCCTGAGACACTCGTTAACAAGACCCTTAGATTAAACAACAAAGCAAACGATATTCTCGACACAAGGTGTACTAAAGAGAAGCTTCAAGTAATCAAGTTCGATGCAAAAAGTCACAAAAAACACATAAAAAAACACTATTAACCCACACCCAAACAATCAAGGGGCACCACCACCAGAGAAGCATTAGCAATCTTTGTTTTCAGCCACCATAATGACATATACTTAACTTTATCAAGCAATTCAATGATAGATTAAGTGCATGAAAGATCGTCGAACTTTATATAATGCACAAAATGATCCAAAGTAGAACTAGGGTTAACTAAATAGAACTCCAATCCAGAACCCAAAGAGCGCCAAAAAAATTTACAATTTAAGTAAATTGTCTTATAATTTTACTATATTTATTTACGTTAATTACTTTTAGGTAAATTGTGTCGTATTAGCCGCTCTTTGGTCGAGGAAGTATCAATCTATACTTTTATTTTAAGAGGAGTATCAATCCATACTTGGTCACCAAGTTTTTATATTCTAAAAAATTGGCAAAAAACAAAAAAAATTATATTCTAAAAGGGAAAGTAGAAATACAAAGCTATCATCTGGTTCTTAAATCTTGTCAAATATTTAAAATAAGTTCAATAATCAACGTTTGGTGACCCTACACGAGCAAAATGTTATAATCAATGTCTAGTAAGTACTTCCCTATAAAAAGTTTAAATACTACTATATTACTGCTATATATTATTCCAGGAATAATATTATTAGTCATTGATTATGATTAAGGAGTATTATACATTTTCATAAAAAATAATAATAGTATTATTAGACATTGGTTGTGGTGGTGAATAATTTATGATAGGTCCACTCTTGTGGTGTTAAGACCACAAGATGCAAATCCATTTTACTAATGAATGTTACTAGGTAGCCATAACTGGTTCATTGAGTCATATGTGACAAAATTGATGACAAATTGGAGAAAGAGACTTTTTCCTTGAATTGAATATTCAATATACAATACAAGGACGATCAAATTAATGTTATTCCACCCCACCTCAAACGTAAATCAATGGCAACATCTTATATTATTATTAATAATTTATTAGTATGAGTAATATTATTTTAATTTCTCTATCTTTTGTATATATTGTTCTTCCATCATATGTGAAGCCAAAATACCATTCGAAATGGGAAAAAAAATAAAAAATAAAAACAGTTTTATGCGGAAAACCACCATTGACAAAAACACCAAACCAATGAGATGCAATTTTGGTAAAATGTTGCTTTCTAAATTGTATGCAATAAATTAGATAAAATTAAAGAAAGTAAAATGTTGTTTTCATTTAAATAAATTATTATTGATTATTACTAATTAGACGAAATTGGACACTGAATTTTCACATATTACTTAGGTGACTTAATGTTACCCCTATGAGGAAATTCAATGCTATAAGTTTATCTTTCTACCATTGGGTCATCAGCTATATATTGTTAGTGTGGGGAAACAATACAATCAACATCAATAAAAAAAAGGCATAAAATTCATTAATTTAATGAATATAGGACAGCTTGCATCACTTATTTAGGAAAATATTCAATATCACAGGAATCAGAAACTTGCAGAAATTTTTTGTAAGAGAAATTAAATTAGCCTTAGGATTAGGATCATGCATGCAAGAGGTTCTGCTTCTGCATATAATGCTTGCCTTCAATGTTCTGCTCCTACAGCTAATGGAATCCTAGAAACCAGTGGTATCATATGATCCTCTTTATAGATATTTTTTTTTCTTTAGCACTTCAATTGTATTAATTTTTCCCTAGAAAAATGTATTAATTATTTCAATATTAACATATTCCCTTAATCATTTTTTTTTTCTGCAGAATGATAAATAATACTCTCACTATCTCATAATAAATGTCAAATTTAAAAAAAAAAAATCCAAAAAAGTGTCACTTTCAATTTTAAATTTAGTTTTTTTTTTCTTTTTAATTGTCCCATCTAATTAATATCATGTCCATCTATCTCAAATTATTATTTTCTACTTTGTGGTTAAGATAATGAAAATACATCAGGTAATAAAATAATTTAGCAAAATCAAATTTTTTATTCATTTATTTTTCGTATATTTTAATCTTTGTAAAATCGTCAAATATAATAGTTTTTTTTTATGGAAAATATAATAATTATGGTGTGACAGGAGAGAGGGGGTATAATGAAAACACGAATTACTTATCTATCTTTTTAAGAGTAAACTTTGATTTTTTGAGAGGTTTTAAGAGTAAACTTGTTCAGTAAACAAAAGAGTAAATTTGTAAAACAATATAAGTTTTTAACCTATTTAATGTCACACGAATTTGCTTAATTATTTATCGTGATTTAATCTGTTAAACGGATTTACATCTCATCCATTTATATACTCAACAATCTAGGAACTTGAGCAATGTGTGACTAAAAACAAACTACAAACAAATTTAAAACCAATTTCAACACCCATTCTCACCACTAACGTGAGTTTAGGTTCAATTCTCACATTGCAATCTTTAACCCGACTCTAGTACCACGTTAAATGAGTTTAGATCTCATCGCAAAAGCTATTTTAAAGGAATGAGAAAACTCAAACATATTTATATACTCAACAAACCAAAAACCTGAGTAATGTGAGACTAGAAATAAACTACAAACAATTTCAAAACCATCTTAACATAATCAACAATGTTTTATATATTTTATAGACAAATGTAGTAATAAAAAGGTCTTAGAAAATAAAGGGTTTTAACCTTTTTAATTGATTCCTTTACATATATTTTGTACAAAAGCCTCTGTCTGTGTGCTATAGTGCTAGTGCTAGTGCTACTGCTTCCCTTGTAATTGTCTCACTGCTTTTAAACATGTTTGCCATAATGAAATAAGCATTATCTTGATGTTATCATTTTCATAGTTAGGGACCATTTTTCCTTTTTTGAATTCCATTAAGAATCTATTTTCTGCTACTGAGAATATGCCAAAGAAGGAGTCATGTCAGATTGACACTGCAGACTAGAATTACTCTCCAGCTCTTATTATGTTATGTTGTTAATTGCCTTTTCAGGCACACTGGCAGTGGCCACTGCTACTGGGATTTCATTGTTTACAAAGGTTAAGTGTAATTTTAATTAAACCATGTATTATTATTATTATTATTTATTAATATTAATAATCCTCTATTGGTTAAGCTTCTAATTTGTCACAGTTAGACTTATCTTATAATGAATATATTCTTTATTTTATTTTTTCTATTAACATTACGCAACTCTTGAATGATAAAAAAACAAATGATGAGTGAATTAGCCGAGGAAAAAAATTTGAGTTCAATTTTTGAAGTTGTTCATTTCAAGAGAAAGTTCAACTCCGCATATAAAAGAAAACGAATATTTCGTTGTCGATTTGAAAACCAGTTTAATAGCGAGCCTAAATAACTTAAATTGATGGTATCTTAGAACACATATAGGAGGTCAAATACGAAGTCGATCACAATTTTATCTCCAAAATTGTACTGCTTTGTTAGTCTAATCTCTAAAATTAATTTTTTCTAGTAAAATTAGTCTCTTTAGATTCTCAAATTAATTAACCTACATAATTGACTCTTAAGAGTCAATGATAGAAGCCATTTTTAAATTTAGGTCTTCAATATTCTATAATTTTAAAGACTAATTTAGCAATTTTTCCTCTTAAAGACTAATTTGGTAATTTAGTCTATAAAAGTAACAATAAAGAAGAAAAAATGTATGTACCAAAAAAAGAAGAAAAAAATGTCAAGTGGAAAATCTATGTGCTCTAAACTCTTAAAGGAAAGCTTAGGATAGGAAAATTGACTATGGTGTATGACCTAAAAACCGATTAATTGACTAATAGTACATAAAATTATATCTTTTGAGATGAACTATGGTTGATGATCTGCTTCTTTTATATTCTTAAAAAGGTATTGGTTAAGTTATCTCTATCAGATAGCGCTATGTCATTTGAGTTGGTTGAACCAATTATTCAACATTAAACTGACACATTGAAGTAAAGTTCTAGATAGGTTGAATTTCCTTAGAAAGACCACTAATTAATTGGTAGACAACAAATTTCAAACTTGACAATCAACATTATTACTTTATTCATTTATTTACTTGATTGAAAATGATATAACAAAATATGTGTGGGTAAATCTCCTCCACACTTTCATATAGTAAAATAAATTAATTATTTTGGGAGTATATGTGGAGCATGTAATCTAAATTAATTATTTATCCTTCCATATATGTATGGGTAAATCTCCTCCACATTTTCATATAGTAAAATAACAAAATTAAGCCACACAATCGTTTTATTTGCTAGCACTATTTAATTATTTTTTTGAAGGGTAGAACTATTTAATTATTAGTATAAAATATTAGAATAGTGGGTTGTAGAACAGAGAAGCTTAATTATAATAACACTATTTGCATAAGTGTTAGACAAAAGTTTAATTATTGTAATATGATTTTTATATTAACATGTAATTATATTTTAGTTTAGCTTTAGTCATTGTTTTAAAAATCAAACCAAAATTAAATCGGCAAGAACTCGGGGTCATAGTCCAATTGGTTCAACCAGCCAGCCACAATTCAATTGTGAAAAAGCGAAGAAACATGTAAAAAGTAAAAAAATAATTTTAAAAAAGCAAAAAATACAAATCGGCTTACCCGCCACAATTCAATTGCGATTCAATCAATTTAAACCGAGTCAAACTCAATTTTTTCCTTTCAAACTAGACCGATGATCATACCCATTTCTAAAACTTTAGTTTTAATTTTAACCAAGATCGGAACAAGGGCCAAACAACTCAAACAAAAGTTTTATGCCTCAAAATTTTGGGTCAAAATAAGGCATAATAAAATTAATTTGGTTATAAAACTTTAGTTTTAATTTTAACCAAGATCGGAACAAGGGCCAAACAACTCAAACAAAAGTTTTATGCCTCAAAATTTTGGGTCAAAATAAGGCATAATAAAATTAATTTGGTTATAAATATAAGAGTTTGTCTGACATGACAAATAAATTATAGACATCTTAACAACTTAATTGGTTAGTGAAAATGCCTCAAATACTCTTGAAGTTCAAATCTTGATCTCTACAAAATTGATTTTTTTTATAAATATTTTGGTAAGAAGAAATATATTTTAAAAGCTTCATTAAATTTTTGTTTTAAGCCTCTTAATCTGACGGTCCTATTTTAACTTCAACTTTTTATTCTTTAAAAAAAAACTTCAACTTTTTATTAAAAGATGATTATCATTTTTGGAATACCCCTACCATTCCATTTAAAAATCTAAAAACAGATATAGATCGATGACAACAAAGGACTTCACATCCCCCTTTATAATAGGTAAAACTCATTATCATGAATTATTAGCAACACAAATATAGCGATATGCATGAAATAACATTGAAAATATGTAACAACTAATATGTCACAAGACAAGGAGGGTCAAGGAAAGTGCCCTTTGCAAAAACAGCAATCAACATTACATGCTTGGAAAAGCACAAGTTATACTAGTATAACTAGAGGGCCCATAATACAACCTAGTTGATTAGGGTGCATTATATTTCATAATTAACAACATAGCAAGATTGTATGAATGACATTGTATTTGGCAATATAAAGATTAAGAAATTAACAAATAATAACTGGCCCATTAATTGCAAAAAAGATCATCCATTTTTTTCCATCATTATTTTTCCAAATTAGTAGCTGTCAGGACGGTTCTCCTAAGAAAATGATGGAAAGCAACTAGAAATTTCCATTATGTACATCTTTAACACCTTCTAGACCATTAGATAGGTATTAATGTATACTCAAAATGATTGACCAATTTGAAAAAAAATCACAATGCTACTGTAATTTTGTTGAAATTTAAAAGTGTATTTTTTTTTGAAATTATAATTGTACATCCTGATTATGCCTATTCAACCATCAATACAATGATATATTTAGGTTTTGTTTGAAAGTTTGGAGAGGAGGGGAAGAGAAGACTTTCGAGGGTTCAAAATATAAGGAAAAATGATTAAAAAATTCACATTTTTTGAAAGACTAATTTTTTTATATAGTGATAAATTAATGCTTATCATTAATATATTTTGAATTTTAAGAATGTTATAACTAAATAGATTAAATGTGAAGAATTTATGTAAACCATCCATAACCCTCATTCAATACAATTTTTCAGTTCTTCCAAAAGAGGAGGATTTTGTATTAGGAAGAAAAATGAACCCCAAAGTTTTTCCCTTTCAATATTATTTATTTCTTCTACTTGCTCCTTCTATATTTCTTAAACTTCTCCTCTCTAAACTCGCAAACAAAACCTTAAAGTATATTTGAATTCATGCGGATGGTGATTATGAGTTTGACAAAAATCATTGTATATCCCTACCATACTTTTGAGTATAATTCACAGGTTCAACAAATTCACACTTGTAATTTTGTTAAACACACCGTAATTTAAAAAACTTAGGACCCACCTCACCATTTGAAATTTGGAGGAATAACTATGATGAATTGCAACTTAATGGCCATATAAGCAGAAACCTAAGGAGCCAGAGTGCTAATATAATGTGGTCCTTTGAACTCATAGAACTCTACTTTACACCCTTACCCTACATGCCTAGTTGGCTATCTATTTTGTCACTTGTGAGTAACTATAGACAATGGTGTCCAAAACAATATATCAATGTCTGCTTTAACCTCAATCATTTACCAGAGAATATTTCAGAATGCATAGTCCAAAACAATTTAAATAAAATAATACCTATACATATCAAATTACCAACCTTTTAATCAGAGGTACTATAATAAAATTAGTAAAGAAACCTTATTAAACAAAGCTTACCATATAAAAATACAAATGGTAGCAACTAGGTAGTAAAATAATTAAAGGAAATTGTGCTAAAGTTTATCCTATAAAATCGATCATACCTTAAAACATACCAAATCCCTTTATATAAATAATTTATTGTACGTTTCAATTTCTAAGTAGGTCCTCTATGATCAAGTTCCTGAGCAAAAAACTTAAATTATCTAGTTGGGGATTCCTTGAATTTTTTGAACCACAAGTTTGTTGGTTTGGCTTTGTAACCATAAGTTAGTTGTAAATGCCAATTTTCCTCTTCTTGTAACCAACTTAAACCAAACCACTCACTAGAGCTAACACAATTGTATTTATTTTTAGAAAAATGCTAAAGAATATTCTAAGAACATTGGTTAAGGGTATAAAAATAAAAATAATATATTAAAAAGTGGTGAAAAATATTGAATTTAACTTTTAAAAATTTAAAAATTATAGTTTCTAATGCAAAACTACTACTTTTAGTTTATTTAACAAGTGCCGACCTTGATTTTAATTACTCATTATAGCTTATTAGTAGATTTTTTTTAGGGGGACCAGTAGTAAGTAGATTGTTTACTTGTATTATAATTTTAAACATGAAATTTTATTTTTGCATTCTTCTTGATTGGTGAAGTTTTTCATGACTTGGTTGTCCAAACTTTTGACAAATAATGAAAACATCCGGGACACACACATATTAAAAAAAAAAAAGATGTATTAAAATTACAACTGGTTACTTTCACCTTATAGATAACTTCTTTTTTTTTTTTATATATATTTATATGACATATTTGAATTCCTTTTTATTTTGATTGAACATACCAAATTAAATGATTTTGAAGATGGGTAGTTCTCAAAAAAGCATACTCATAGACAAGCAGGTCCACATCCATATGATTCAACTTCAATTGGAAAAATTATGATATCTTGTTCAATTATAATCAAACAGTTGAAGCAACATAAGGTCCCCCATGATCCCACTTCATTATTAGGCTGGTAGGATTATCCATAAAAAAATAACTAGTCTGGTAGGATTAATGTCCTCGGTTCAATCATCTAGTTTTGAATTTTCTTAATTTAAAGAAGAGGATGAGAGATTGGGGGTTGAATATATTTTCTTAAGTTGGGCCCAAAATGTTTTTTTAGGCCAAAAGTGAATTTTTGAGACCATTTTAAGTGGTTGAGTGATAAACAAAAGTTAAAATATTTTGCAAAAAAAAAATAATACTTAAATGTATTAACTATTTATATATGTTAAACTAAAACATTTAAGTTAATTTTCTTTTGAAAATGAAAACATAAGGGTAAGAACAAGTATGTAGCTCTGTAAATGAAACAAGTATGTTGTTATGAATAGTATTAGTTGATCTTTATGTAATCATTGGTATAGTTCCTAAAGAATTATAAGCTTTATAAATTTGAATAATTCATGTATCCCATATAGATGTATAGTTCCTCCCCTCAAAAGAAAAAAAGAAGATGTATAGTTCCTAAAGAATTTCGAAAGAATTTAATAGTCACGTATCTCTGGAGGAGTTTACAAATAACTGATTTATAGCTATATTATATAGTTCTATGAATTTTGGAAGAATTCTCATCCATCCTTAAATGGGTGTCACAAAGTTATATTACAAAGATTTATTGTAGCATTCTTCAAGAACTTTAAAAAAAAAAATCAAGATATCGCCCAATATCACAATGTTATTGGTTTTAGAGCATGTTTTCAAAGTTTTATTTAATCTGTAAAATCCATTGCTTAGAACATGTTTTCAAACCAATTTGGTTTTATCATAAGTGAATTCACAAGTATTAGTTCGCAAGTTTGTTTGGTTGTTTTCAGTTTTTTCTTGTCTTACAAAGTAACAAGACAAAACAAAAAGGAAAAGAAAAGTAAAAATTAAGTTTTAAGCTTATCTCCCAGGATGAAATACTCCATGCCAAATTGGGGACAATTCTAATGAGGAGCAGAGTATTTTGAATGTGATCCCTCCTTAACCATGAAATATGCACACATATTTTATTCTCTAAGAACATTTTATAGAAGCTATCATGTTGCAATGTGTCGACATGCATTAATAGAAAAAGCATGCGAATACAAATCCAAAGAAAATGCTAGAGTTTTACTAGAACTATAAGGCGCCAGAGCCAATTCATGTTAAAAAAAAAGAGGTTAAAATTAACATTCTAATTACTATTTTGTTGAAGAAGCCAATAGTACCATTTTCATTATCATTTGCGAGAGTTGTATGAGCTAGGTAAGTGACCCGACGTTCAACCGAGGACACGATCTAATGGATGAGGAAGGTCAAGTGATGATGAAGACGTGTAATACAAATGAAGTTTCCTGATGTGTATGATAAAGATGAATCAGACGGTAACCCCCTAAACAATAGCGAGTGGGAGTTACGACTCGATAGGTTGGGGGGTAGGAAGCAAAGGGGACATTTTGAGCGGTTTTTGATGGGTCTCTGAGCAATCCAAAGGATCTAAATAGCAATTTCCTTTCAAAATATATCTTGGGCCTTAAGTCACTAATCCAAAACTAAGACCCAAACAAATCTCAAATCAAAATCCGAAATTTCTCAAAAATCAAATTCAAATCCCTAAATTCCTAAAACGAAAAATGCAGAAGAGAGATCAAGGCAAAGCCGGTGGCGCCACCGGCGGAGGGTCAGCAACTCCGGCAAAGAGAGGTCGACCTTTTGGCAGCGGTAACAACAGTGCAGCTGCCGCAGCAGCCGCCGCTGATACAACTGCTCCGTCGACTCTTCTCGGTCCTTCTCTTCACGTTCATAGTGCCTTTGCCGGTTAGTTCACAGCTTCACCTCGTTTTAGGTTTTCGAAATTTTTTAGTGTTTGTATTTGTTCTTAGATTTTCTGTTGAACAATAGTTACTTGTAGAATGTAAAGAGTTGATTTCTTGAAGGTTGAAAATGTTTTTACTTTTTTGTTAAAAAACTTTCATCTTTTGTTTTTAGCGACTAAAAGCATGCAATTTTGTAATTTGTAGAATGTAGACTGAAAAGTGGGTACATGGACACTACGAACAAAGTTCAAGATCATTACAGGGACTAAAGTATTTAGTTTCTAACTCATAAAAAAATCTTTATAAGCTTAGAGTTATTATTCATAGAGATGCTAAAGAGAGAGCTTAAAAATTTGGGACGCTTAAGTTGATTTTAACTCATGAGATTTAATTAGAATACTTATGGTCGTTGCAAATATAACGAATTTTAAAGTTTTCATTCTTTCTTTCTAGAAGTGTTCTGAATTGTCTTTTTTTTTTTTGTAGATCAAAACAATAAAAGAATTGTTTTGGCACTTCAAAGTGGTCTGAAGAGTGAGCTGATATGGGCGTTGAATACTCTTACACTGCTCTCCTTTAAAGAAAAGGATGAGATGCGCAAGGATGCAACTCCCCTAGCAAAAATCCCTGGTTTGCTTGATGCACTTCTTCAAGTTGTATGTGCTACAAATCTTGTTTTACTCAACTGCTTCGATTTCTCTTTGTTGAGATATTTGAATTTAAAAAAATTATGTGATGATATTATGCATATAGATATTTTTGTTGTAATAAAATAGGATACAGTTAGGTTAGATTAAAGATTAGGTTTAGCTATCTTTGGTTGTGCATTTTAGTATAAATAAACATAAAATATATTGATAGTCAATCTCAAGCAATTCAAATAAATTCTTTCTGTACTTTCAAGTTGGTATCAGAGCTCACATCATGTGGGCCTGATATAAACGAACCCAAGCCTTAAAGTCCCAAATTACAAACTCTATCCATGAGCCGTCTTGTTGATCAACCACATTCAAGGTGTGGCGTTTGATACTAGGTTCATAGACCGCCAATCTGCTATAGGTCAGAATCTTGCCACCATTGAAGCACCTATTTGGCATGTTTTGCATGGGAGTAGTCTTGGAGCCAATCCGGTTTGTGTAGTTTTTCCTTATTCATAATGGTGGTCAATCGAAGCACCCATGGCTGTTTAGGAATTCACGATGTTTTGCTGGTTTGTTTTCTTATTATATGATACTTTCTTATTCTAACAATGTGTAAAAATTTCAAAGATTTGTTGAAGTACTTTCTACATTTATTGTGAAAATTGTTACCATCTTTAATACTCTGTCATGTTATTAACTGACACAGATAGATGACTGGCGTGACATAGCACTCCCAAAGGAACTAGTCAGGACATCGAGGGTCAGATCATTAGGTGCAAATTCTGTTGCAACTGGATTTGGAAATGAGTATCAGGCATTGGGTTCTACTGGTACACTCCACCGTCCTAGGTGAACATGCTCTCAAATGTTGTCTTTTATTTTTGAGTTTCCAAATTTCGAAAATGGGAAAGCCGGTAGAGGGAATTAGTCACATTTTAAGATATTGCTTTTAATGCAGCCTAGGATCTGGCACTGCTAGTACAGAATCAGCACAGCAGAATGGCACCGCAAAACCTCGATTTTCAGAGTTGCGGTTTGACGAAGACGGTCTCTTTAATTTAGACGACGAAGGGAGAGCAGAAAAACAGCAATGTGCTGTTGCTGCTTCAAATATCATTAGGAACTTCTCTTTCATGCCAGATAATGAAGTTATAATGGCCCAAAATCGTCATTGTATGGAAACAGCCTTCCAATGCATTGAAGATCATATAGTAGGTGAGAACTTTTGTTGGTCAAATCTAACATTTTTCGTTTTAAGTATTGCACAAATGATTGATGGTTATATAGTATAATGGTAACAATACCTACATGGTATACACTATAATCTGCTATGCTTTACAGTCTCCAACGAACTCAATTTGGTTTTGGTCCCCTACCATTGAGTATTGTTTTCTGTTTTAGTCCGTATTTTTTTACTTAATTGAGTTTTTGTCCATGTCATTGAGTAAGTACTTTTATTCTTTTGTTATTTGGGAATCTTCATAGTTTTTATTCATCAGAAGTAAATAGTCTCTATATTCCATGGAAGATTGGTCCCTAGTGTTTAACATGTTAATGTTAATGTATTGGTCTTGGAGGGAGCCAAAGTTCCAAACCTTAATAGTATGAAACTATAGGGGCATATTCCAAACGAATTTAGAGGGGCCAAAACCTAAATGAGGGACAGTTATTGGAGTAAATTTTCTCTTGAACCATCCTTTCTTTTATATGCAAAATTATTTTGAAAATTCTTAAACCTTAATCTGGACATGGTCGAATGAATTTGGGTTTGATTTTGATGGCAAAGTTAACAAATTCAATATGTTATGGTTTTATATCTGTCATGCTACAGCATGTTTGCATGGAATTTGCAATATATTGCCTGAGGTAATTATGATATTGTTTAATTGCTTAGTTTTTTTTTTGTTATGAAAAGTAACTAAACCGAATATATATTATGGGAAACATAAACGCTTCACTTCAGTCTGTACTACTAAAAACAATGGACGTTTTTTTTGTCAAAAAAAAATAAAAAATGGACGTTTAGTGTGAGTCCTCTAGTTCTTTTATGAACTTCAGAAGTATTTATTTGATTAAATTCTTGAAGTTTAAATCCTTTATAAATTAAATTACAAATGATATTATTTGGAATAGATAATAAATAATTATTAGTTGGAGGTAGCTTGTATATGGTTAACAATGATGTATGCATCCCATTTTATATGACTGGTTATGGCTTTAAATTTGGAAAATAACTAGAATAATTATAACTATAGTTGCAGTTATCATTTATATTTGGTGCATTTATTGGTTGGAGAAAATCGCAAGTACCAATATTTTGCCTGTGGATTTGGCTCCTTTAAAGTGAGTTTTTAGTACAGTTAGAAAATCAACGTTGATATTTTAATCGCCCATGATTTGTTATGCATGTCCATATAATATTAACTATTGATTTGTTTATCAACTGTTGATATTACTCACTATATCTATAAAATGAATTGTTCACTTTAGACGAGCCTTATCCCTTGTCCGTTATCCTTCTAAACCTTTTCATAACCTGAACAGTTCAACTAATCCATTTAATGAACAAACTAACCGAAACTCATTTGGCTGGTTAAGTCTATTGAAGTTTAATAGGATGCTATCATTACTTTTCATTAGGGGTGTGCATTGGTATGAACCAAACCAAACCAAACCGGAACCATATTTATGGTTTGGTTCGGTTCATAGAACCATTTATGTCAATCCGGTTCAGTCCAGTTCAAAACTGGTTCAGAACCAGTGAACCAGTGAACCGGTTTACTATATGAACCCAAATTATTGAAGAGTTAACAAGAGAAAAGACTAGAAAGCCATGTGTTGAACTAAAGCACCAGCAATAAACTGGTCGGTGATAAGCAACTGAATCCTCGGTCGTTCAAGAAAATCATGCCGCCACCGTCGTCGCACGGCGGCTCCAACGGCGGAGAGTTATGTAGTGGAAAACAATGGAGATTGCGTGTATAATTAATTGATTAATTGAATAATAATATGAAAATAGGAAAAGGGGAAAAAGAAACAGAAGAAGAAGGAAGCATACAAGAGCGTGGCATTCACCAACATGAAAGGAGAGTTCTTTTTTATTCATGGTGTGGGTATAAAGATGAGAGAGGGAATTAGCGTTGGTGCAGAAGGTGGAGTACACTTCCTTCTTTGAAAGTTATATTTTACGATCCAATTCCAACAATTTCTAACCAAATCATGTTGTACGGTGGTCCAAGGGTTCCAACGGCTGTGCCGGTGATTCCCACCGGTGTGATAATCGGAAAACGTGTGAATGAAAGTTACGACGGTGATTATTATAAGGATTGGTTGAGAATAATAGTGGGTCACGCAGAGAACCGGTTTTTAAAAATGGATACAGTTTTTTTTTGGATTTAATGATAATGGACTGGATCAGTTATTAGACATATTGGATTGGGCTTTTCAGTTTGGTTCACTGGATTTTTTAGGCCAGTTCAGGAGAAACAGTTTTTTTGCACACCCCTACTTTTCATTGTAATGTATATCCTTGAGATAATTTGGTGTGGTTGTGGTGGACAAAAACCAACTGTGTTTTTTTAGTACCAGTTTCATCTCAGATTCTGTTTAGATAATAATAGCCATCTTACGAATATTTAACCGTACCGAATATCTTAAATTTTAACATCCACATTGACCAAAATGTCTAATTTCTGGAAGTTGTCTTAAACTATCTAAATATCTTATTGAAGTGTGATGTATTCTCTCTCTCTCTCTCTCTCTCTCTCCACATTATCATCCAATTATGTGTGCAACATCACTGAAAGTTTCTATTGTGTCTGATTATAAACTGTCTGTCATAATATTGATAGAGGATGAAGAACTTGTCACAAATGCTATAGAGACAATTGTTAACCTGGCTCCATTACTGGATCTTCGAATATTTAGCTCGTCCAAGCCTTCATTTATTAAAATAACGTAAGTGAGTAATCTACCTTCTTTGTTCTTCTTGCATCCTATTATAATTCTGACTGATTGATAAATGTTGTATTACTTGCAGAGAGAAACGTGCAGTTCAGGCCATCATTGGGATATTAAATTCACCTGTCAAAGCCTGGCATTGTGCTGCTGCTGAATTACTTGGGCGTTTGATCATTAATCCCGACAATGAACCTTTCCTGCTGCCATTTTTTCCAAAGGTAAACTTTTTATGCATGTTTTACCCTGTTAATTGGTTGTTTAAGTATCTTTTCTGTCTGTGCAAATATACCTCCTTTTGTTTGTAGTTGCTATATTTTGTCTGTTTTTAGTCCATGAAACATGTAATTTTGCTTTTGGTTCTTGTTCTTTTATTTCCTAAATATTTATTTATGTTTAAATTTGTTCTTGTAATATTTGGATCATATTGATTTTACTGAAATATCAAACATAATACAAGGACTAATTACAATTTTGAACAGTTATTAAAGTGACTAAAACTTAACAAGGGCCGAAAGGGAGAAATTGTACATTTTGAAGTGGACAAATAACATTTTTTATAGGGAGTAAAGGCAAAAAGTGGTATATTCATATGACCGAAAAAAATGTTCCAAGTCTAATTTAATTTTATGCTGTAAAAATAATCATCCTCAATTGATTACTGCAGATATACAAACATTTAATCGACCTTATCAGCTTACCGGCGACCGATGCACAGGCAGCTGCTATAGGTGCACTCTATAACCTTGCTGAAGTTAATATGGACTGCAGGTTGGGTATTGCCAGCGAGCGATGGTAATCTACTTATTTTGTTTGTTTATCTTACTTCAAAATATTTTTTATTTTGAGATATTTTATGGCTTTGTGAAAAGATAAATCATAGGATAATTTTCTTTAAATTTCGCAAAAAATAGTAATTCTAACTGATTAGATTTTCTCAAATTCAGGGCAATAGATCGGTTGCTCAAGGTGATAAAGACGCCTCATCCTGTTCCTGAAGTTTGTCGGAAATCTGCCATGATATTGGAGAGTCTTGTTTCTGAGCCGCAAAACAGAACTTTGTTGCTAGTCTACGAGAATGCTTTTGCAGAGATACTTTTCACAGATAGCAAATATTCTGATACTTTTGCGAGGATATTGTATGAACTATCATCTCGACCAGGTAACAAAGTGGCAACAGCTCGAGGCATCTGGGGTATGTAACTCCTAATCATGTAATTGTTGATCTTTGAGACAGCTTCAATTAGTGATCAGTGATATATATAGCTCTAGCTTTTGTAACTTGGATAGCTCTTGGATTACTGGTTCATTTGATGTATCAAAATGTATGTATACTTAGTATTCAAGACTCGTGCAATGCACGGAGAGAAACTTGTCAGAAGAATCTACTTTAGTCACGATTTATAATTTGTTGGCTTAAGTTATTGAGCAGCAACAACGTACCATAAAATTAGTGTAATCAAGTTGTATGCAGACAAACTTTTTAAGATGATGAGAAGATTAGTAACTTAAACAGTTAACATGTGCGAATAGAAAGTTAAGGTGTGGTTGCATCTTCTGAAGGGGGAATGCCCAATGTGTTGAATGAGGGTTGTTCATTTTTCTGACAATTTCTTTTTCCACTGTGGTTTTTTCACGTGCCCTATTTTTTCTTCCAAAATTACCCTTTGTTTGAATTATGTAATGTGAACAGAGTTTAAGGAAATTTTGGATTATATAATCTGAAGTTTTTTGTTACCAAGATTTTCAGAACAACAATGTATATTAAGATTGCATAATTGAAAAGTATAAAAGAATAAAATAATGTAAATATATAGAAAAGTAAAGATGCAAACACGATACAATTTCTTATTTCTCATTTTATTAAGGTTAAATTACACAACTAGTTCTTTAAATTATTTAATCGTAACAAATTGGTTTTTAAGTTTTATTTCGTAGCACTTAGGTCCTTTATGTTATTTATCCGAAACAATTTGGAGGATTTTAGATCTTAAAAATGTAAGTTATTGGAAGCCTAAAAGTTTCATTTAAATAATTTAAAGGACCTAAGTTTTACGAAAAATACTTAATGGAGTAGCATGTTACAATTACCTAAGTGATACGAAAAAAACTTACAAGACCAATTTTTTACAATTAAATAACTACATTCAATGTAATATAGAGTCATGATCGTCATAAGAAGGTCGGGTAAAACACCATTGATAAAATGAAGTTTGTGCTTGGAATGTAATGATATTGTTATGGATCTTGACCAAGAATGATAATTGGAACCATTCAATAAGGGAGTAACAAGAATAACACCGGGATTTTCACTGTCTCCCAAAACACTGAGTATTTAAGGGTGGAAAGATTAAGTGCAAGTATACACGGTCCAAGTTATAGTATAAAAAGACATCGATCCCACATGGACTGATGAGTAATAACTTCTTATAACTTTCCAGCAGAAAATTTGTTTGTAAGAAAATAAAATAAATCATTTGTCATAACAATAAAATAAAGATAAAAGCTTGGGTAAAAAGTTGAAAATACTTAAAAATTCTCAAAAGTAAAAGCATGGTTTAAACAAAGAATCAACTATGACAGAGCTTTGCTAGGATCTACATAGCTTAGCTTTCTATGGCTTCCAGGAAACCTAGTGGCCACTAGGAGGTGTGTCACTCAACCTTCATGTTAAGCACGTGAAGACGTCTTCTCAGAGTACAATCACATAATCTTAACACACACACATTGCTAGGTTAGGTCATCAACATTTTCCACCGAAGTAGTACATGCCGAGCCTTTTTCCTATGACAAGAGTCCTAGTTAGATCTCAACACTTTCAGATTCTTCCAAGATCTAGTACTTGTACAAAACAATCTCTCTTGTTCCCGTCACCTTTCAGTACATAGGGATGTAACTCATATCAAACAAACATTTTTCATTTCCATACTCTTTCGGCTTAAAGGAACTATAAAATGTAAAGTAAAAGAGATCAAGTTTCACTTTTAAAGATTTTTTGTTAAAACAGTTTGTTTGAAAGGAGCACGAAGCTATAACTTTATAAACCTTAAGCAAAGAATATCATAACCTCATCATGTCTAAACCACAAGAAGGGGTTTAACTCAAGATGAACTCAACCACGAAGATGGAGGTGAAATGCAACATAAATGAAAACATGAAAAACTAAATTGATATATAAAATATAGTTAATAGAAGATTACAATTCACAGAGGAAGGAGGTGAGCTTAAACCACCACCTAAATAATCCTAACTCTAAATAATTGAGAACTAGCTCTCATGCTCATCTATGGAGAAGATGAGATGGAGTGAGAACTCCAGTGCTGCTAACCATAGTTGGACTTGTCCGCTCAATTCAAGAGTGTACAATTTTGGACCTTTGGTACTAACATTTGCTTGTCCTTTTATAGTTTAAGGCCAACCACTACAAGTTGTACCCTATTGTAATTTCCTCTATGAGTTGTCCTTATCTTATCCTACCTACTCTAGGAATATTCCTTTCTTCCTCGTACCACCAATCATCAGGGCTAACTCATAGAACTTAACCATTAAGCAAAGATAAAAGGGCCCCAATAAGTTCGTATATAGTACGACCCAGATGGTGATCTAGTATGCTACATCTTCCTATATCTTCAGCGATGCAATTTCAATTCCAAGTTGTTGCTTCCGAGATCTCCAGTGCCATTCTTCACCCTGTTCCATCAAACATTCCAGAACAAGCATTACTAGTTCAAAATGATCAAATAACATAAAAACTAATTAAAATTATAAATTCCTAAATAGTCACTGATTAAATGTTTTAGGTTATGCATTCACTCAATTTCTCGTTCATTATGGGGGATAAGTGTAACATGATAACCTACAAATTTGTCGGTTATTAATTTTCATTCGGGTGCATGAAATAGGGACTCAAAATAACTGTCCAATATCCTTTGTTCTTAGGAGAAGGTGGAAATTGTTGACCGCCATTAACGCTTTCTGAATAACTTGCTTCTAGGGGCGGATGTATGTGGGAGCTATGTGGGACTATAGCTCCACATGCTTTTCCCTATATGTTTGAACCAATAGTATGTTTGGTTGGGTTTTAGTGAACTGCCAAAGATTACGACACCGTATTTTTTTCCCTTTTCGTGTTATCCGTGAGTGGTACGGTTTTAGTATAACTCGACGTGAATAAATTTTGCTGATTGAAAAAAAAATAAAAATAGTTTGCATTAGTGTTTTTTTGAAATTTTAGCTCCACATGTACCTAAAGTCTAGATCCGTCCCTGCTTCCTTCAGACATAATGAAGAACAAATGAGAGAAAAATGGACAAAAAGAAATAAAGAATGCAAAGAATCAAGGAGAAAGAAAGGAGAGACAGAAAGAGAATCAAAGAGTGCTTTTAGAGAGAAAGCAGAGAAAAAAAAGGAGAATAAAGCAAAATTGAGAAAGAACAAGGAAGAGAGAAGACATCGAAATTTGTTGAAAGTGGTGAGAAATCAGAGAACTCAAGCAAAACGATGGAGCCCAATGGCAGAAATCGAGATCAATATGCCATGTGTAAAGGTGATCTCAATCTTTATTAATGAATGGAAAAGCTTGCAAATATGCATAAGAGCTAAGAGAAGATGAAGCATGATAAGAAGAGAAATTTTATTTCATTGACCTAACTATTACAATGTGATGTGCGAGCTATATATAGAGTTTGTTCTGCTACTCTATAATGAACTACATACAGTTACACATATAACTAACTATCTAACAAACTAAATGTTATTTAGTTATATCACTATTACATTGCTTGTTAAACAAGCAAGCTATTATGCATTCTTATTTTCACTATTAACATATCTTAAAAAAATAGCTTATAGTTATAGCTTGTTTAATAATTGTTTGACTTTATTTTATCTTTTGCTATAGAAATAACTTATACATAAGCAACTATATGATATACTCTGATATCATAATTACTTAATTGAGCTTTTTATCTAAATCGATTCAATAATATCCACCCGTGCTTCTCTTCCTGATCTATTTGATCTCTCATAGGTAGTAAGCCCTTCATTAAGCTGTTTATCCAAAAACACTCAACATCCACTTCTCAGTCTGATCTATTTGATCTCATAGGTAGTTGACATAGTCGCTGGTAGTAAATTATTCCATTTCTCTTATGGTAAATGATATTATAAGGTATTAATTAAGGAATAATGTAATATAGGCTAAATACAACTTTTGGTCCTTTTAGTTTGACATAATTTCTAAGTTAGTCCTCTAAGTTTCAAAAGTTTCAAACTAAAAGGACTTATTTGAAACTTTTGAAACGGTGACGGTGAAATAGTTTATCAACTAAAATGACCTATTTGAAACTTTTGAAACTTAAAGGACTAACTTGGGAATTCTGTCAAACTAAAATGACCTAATTGAAACTTTCGAAACTTAAAAGACTAACTTGGGAATTCTGTCAAACTAAAAGGACCAAAAGTGGTATTTAGCCTATAATATATTTGAGTTAATAGTATTTTTGCTGCTAAGAAAGAAGGAAATGGTAATAGTAGAGAGAGACGATTACATCTTTTGCTAAGTTTGAAAGAAGATGATGAGAGGAAGAATGACGAGAAAACCTTAAACAATTTTTTTTACGTTAATCCTATGATTTACAGGGGAAAAGGTCACAGTAATCCGGAGTTCGACCGTGAGGTAAGGATAACCTGATCTAGAATTTTTCCACCTGAAAATTAAACTTGGATTCTCCTGAATAATTGTGAAACTCATTAACCACTTGAACTCAATTGTTTGGTTAAACCTAAACTATTTTTGTTTTATTATCTTTTGTAAAATGCAAATTCAGAACATAAAATATGCTACAGCATTATGAAATGTTGATTATGATTGCCATGTCATATTTCAATGGATAAATGCCTCCATGGAGTGGAGGAATATGAAATTGCAAGAATATAAGTTAAATTTTTCCTTTGCATGACTAAAATCATGTTAGACACATTACAAGAATCAAATACACTATAACCTACATAATAACGAAAAAAATTTGATTCAAAAATTAGGTATTATTTTCAATAAATTCATTACAAAAACAAACAAACCTTATTCCATTAAGTGAGTCAGCTACATGAATCAAACTATCCCATAATGTTATATAAAAAATAATGTTTTTCTCCACTTCATTATCTCTTGATCCTTTTTGATAGTTCCTCTAATAGTTTTTTTAGGTCTCTCCCTACATCAAGTGATTTGACTTCCCTCTGTTTGATCTACTCACCTTGCTACAATATCCATATGTTCTCTCTCAATTATACATCCATACCACCTTAGTCCAGTTTCTACCATCTTTTCTACTTTATGTACTACAACTCTTGTTGTCATTTTTATTCTATCCCATATAATCTTACCACACATCCACCACAACATCCTTATCGCCTGACACTGTGTCATTTACAACATCTTTAACTTGTTTTCAATAAATCATTACTTTTCTATGATTTTTAATCGGTGATATTCGTTTGCCAAACCGTTTTTGTCTGATTCGGCCAATTCTTTTCCTACCGATCTTGATCTTATTTTGTCGTTTTATACTTGATGTATTACCTTTTTTTTTCTTTACTTGTCCGTGGCAGCAAACTGTAACAGATCAACCTTCCATTTATTGCCATCACAAAGTGGTTTGTGGTTGGGAGAAAATGGCGCTGATGATGGAATTGGGGTAGGGCACTAGAGAGGGTGGGGGCAAACTGCAAAGGGTTGGGCATTTAGAAGAGGTAAGGTGGAAATAGGGTTTAGGGTTGCACTAGTAGACAATTACTTTAGTGGTGGATGTTACGTACTTACGTTATCACCTACCTACAAGAATTAAAATAGTCATGGAGGAGTGGAATATGGCTTTTAGCAATCTAAATTTTTTATCTTAAAAAAAATTGGTGTATTGAGAATTCTTATTAATTAAATCATTTTAATTTTAATTTTATAACTTTTTTTTAAGGAATTTAAACTTTGTGCAAGATTAAACTTTTTTCAATTTACGTGTTTATTATTATTATTATTATTGTTATTGTGATCTTTTTGGTAACAAAAAGGAAGAGAATGTGATCTTTTATATTTTGGTGTTCTTAAAGTCATTTAATTCTTTCTAAACATTTTACTATACATTCCATCCACTTGACAGTGGAAAATAACTAATAATTATTTGAAATTGATATGCATAATATTAAGTAAGATACAATTAGACAATAAATTATGGCATCAGTTAATCTTTCAAAATTATTTATATATGGCTAGGGTTGATCATTTGAATACACAGCTCCTTCTAGTACATTCTATTTAAGGCTATAATTTTAAAATTCTGTTTTATTTAACAGTCCTTGCAAACCCCCACCCCACCAATTCCACTCTTACCCTAAAAAATCACCACCATTCATCATGGCAGTGAAGTTACACCTTCAACTGAGATGGTCCAATCTAACCATAGCCAGTAACAGAATTCATTAATGAAAATAAAAACTTAGGGCCCGCTTACTACATTTGTTTTTATTTATTTTCATTTCCATTTCAACTAATAAATATAAGAGAGTATAGATCCAATATTCTCCTCATAATATTCTTTTACAATTTTTGAGAAGAAATCTAGCATTTCCCTAAAAAAAACAAAAATCTAGCATTTTCAGAAATTAAGATACTGTCAAAACACTATATTCATTGCTTATTAAAATGCACTCTTCCTAGTTTGTATTTCATCACCTCTATCACAATACTCCCTCCTTACTATTCCTTTTGTTTCTAATTATAAGTCGCTTTGATCATTTTATATGTACTAAGAAATGTAATTAATTTTGTATAAGAAAGAGAAATTATGAGTTATTTGACAAAATTATCCTTAATAAATTAAATGATATGAGAAATATATACATTAAAGAATTGAAAGAAGAGAGAGTATTAAATATTTAAGGGAATAATAAAAAAACAACATTAATATTTTATTGATAATGTAAAGTGATTTATAATTTGGAATAATATTTTTTCTAAATCGACTTATTATTTAGGACAAAAGGAGTAGTTTACTACATAAGTTTTCAATCTCTTTTTTAGTAATCTAAAATGAACATACTTTTTAGTAAATAAATACTGAAAATGTTTTGAGAAAGTAAGTACGGTCTTGTCTATATTATTGTTCCATTTCTCATCATTCAACCCAAAGTTGGCAAATGGTGGTTTGGATTTTCCAAACATAAATGAAATTGGATTTTGCTTTTTTCTTTTTGACGCAAACCAACCTAATTGATATCATTAATTAAAAAATATTTAATTCAGGAGGATAAATCTAAAACATATGGCGACTAGACTAAGAAGCAACTCTATCAAGATATAAATAACCATGTTTGTTTGTCGTTGAAAAAACTTCACTTTGAAACTAAAAGGTAAAGATAACTGAAAAATAATACATGAAGCTATGACATTAAATTGAGAGATTTGCTTCCATTATACGTGTTTTTAAATTTTTGAAAAAAGTTTACAGACAAACATAATTATCACAAATACAAATAGTTATTTTATAATCTCAAACAAACTGTCCATAAACTTGACAAGCAACTTTGAAAATTAATTGCCATACATAATGAACTAGTCAATTGATAAAAACAAAAACAAATGACCAACTTGGACAATAATTGTGTGCACACTAATACCAAAAACAAAATACAAATTGGCATAGTTATTTTCTTCTATTCTTACAACATCTCCTAAAAAAATAACAACAATACAATAAACAACTTTTATCCATTAAAACACCCTCTTTAATATACATAAAAAAACATGAAAAGATTGATATTTAAGAACCAATAACTTTTGACACTTTAGGCACATGAACAGGAAACTCATGAATCTCATCAATCCAAGGATTCTTCTCCTTAGCAGGATTAATAGTCTTCAATGCTTTCCAAACAGCACTATTACACTTAAAACCAGAACCAAATGCAATTTGCCAAGTTCTATCACCTTTTTTAATCCTCCCTTTAGCTTCAGTATAAGCCAATTCATACCACAATGAACTACTTGAAGTGTTACCAAATCTATTCAGTGTCATCCTTGATGGTTCCATATGCCAATCACTTAAATCAAGATTTTTCTCCAGTTCATCCAAAACTGCCCTACCTCCAGCATGAATACAAAAGTGCTCAAAAGCTAATTTAAAATCAGGAATGTATGGTTTTATTTTCATCTTGAAGACTTTTCGCGCAACCAATGTCCCGAAAAATAAGAGCTGTTCCGACATAGGTAGAACTAATGGTCCTAATGTTGTTATGTTTGTTTTGAGTGCTTCTCCGGCAACAGCCATTAGGTCTTTTGAGAGTGATACACCGACTTGCTTTGTGTCGTCTTCTTCTTGAAAGACGCAGCCGTAGGATTTACTGTCCGCACCTTTGTGCGTTCGGACGGTGTGGACTAGTTGGTATTTTGCTCGGAGGCGGTCGCGGGGCTTGTTGGAGAGGATAACTGCTGCTCCTCCCATTCTAAAGAGACAATTTGGCACTAGCATTGATCTGTCGTTGCCGAAATACCAGTTTAGTGTTATGTTCTCCATACTCACTACTAAGGCATATGAGTTTGGATGTACCTATATACATTGTTTATCATGGTTAGAGATTGAACTTTGATGTATGTTTGTTGCCGAAATATATGTTTGTGTCTATATATAAATTGAAAAACTTGTGATCCAATTGTTATTGTGGAATATGGATTATGGAGAAGTATATGATTATATTATGTATAAAATAAAATGAATTTGTTGACAAGATTTAAGGTTGCATAGTTATTGATTATAATTAGGTGATTATTGAATTTTTTAATTTAAACTAGTTTCCCTAGCTAGTTGGATAACCTTAACACATAATAATGTTTAAACAAAAGAAGAAGAAAAAAAGCTAGTTGGATAACCTATGCAAATCAATGTTATAAAATCTAAACTTGTCATGGTTTAACTACTAAAAAAATATCTGCTCGAACCGATATAAAACTGTAGTCAAACGGCTCAAATAATCGAACAGTAGACGAGGACACTTCACGGTTCAACCTATTGAATCATCCAGTTTAGTTTTTAAGACATTGATAACGATTGATTGCCTACAGTCATGAATTTATGCAGTTGAAAGTCTTCATCATTTGATAAAGATTATATGACTTGCATATCGTTAAAGTAAATTTGTGCCGTCTGATTTTCATCAAACGGCTGTAATTGGTTGACTATGTGAATGTGTGATTTATGCGACTACAGTGGAGTCAAGGCCACTGTCAACCTAAAAAAGGGTCCATAACTATGGGAAACTTGGATGCATGGAACTTTGGAGGGTATTAATTAGGTTGGATGAGCCAGCAAAAAACTTCCAACAACCTTTACAACCTGTACGTTTGACTATTGGATCAGATGTCTCAATCTCTTTTAACTTTTAAGCAGTATGCAATAAAAGATCCTAAAATTGGGGATCCATTCCCCTTAGGCGGCGTGGCATAAATAAATTTTATCCACGAATGGAAGATAACTAAATATTCACATGCACGTAGTACCTTTGAACACATTTACTTAAGTAATTGCATATAATAAGCATGTGAAAGATGGTTTCTCTACTAAAAACTCATATATGCATAACATATATAAGTTAGGTGTTAGGTATCCTTATTATTTGTAGAGTGGAGACTTGAAAATAATTAGTCTTGGAATCATATTTTAAACCAAGAAGAAATGGACTTGAATTCTTATAGTCAGTAATAGGTTTAGTCCAATCGCAGTCGTAGTCGTTGACTGAAATTGGATAAAACCTAGTTTTGTTATGTAGAGGATTCAAATCAAAGAATCTTTTGCAGTCTGAAATAGGTTTAGTCTAATCACAACAGTTCGTTGAGATTAGATTAAACTAAGTATATGTAATGTAGAAGATTCATGTCAAAGAATCTTCTGCAGTTAGAAACATGTTTAGTCCAATCTCAACCGGTCAACAAGTGAGATTGAATTGAACTGGGTTAAACTAAACATGTAAGAGATGAAATAATATATAGTTTTGGATTATGGAAATTAGAGAGATATAATATACTACCTGGAGGAGCTGTTTGGCAAGGTCAATAGAGATAAGACCAGCACTACAACCCATACCACCAAGATTATAACTCAAGATATTCCCTCTCAATTTATAATGATTCACAATCATGGCAGAGAGAGATGGTGTTGGATTAAACAAACTACAATTCACAACCAAAATCCCAATATCCTTAGCCTTCACACCAGTTTTCTGAAGAACCTCATCAATAGCACCAAACATAACCTCTTCAGCTTCTTTCCTTGCTTCAGCCATACAAGGATTTGGTGGGACCCTCATTATTGCTGGTGGCAAATATGTCTTTTGCCCTAAACCTGACCTCTCAAGTATCTTCTTTTGAAAAGAAAGAGTTTCTTCTGTGAATGCTTTTGTTAAATTTGATCTTTCTACAAAAATCTCTCTTGTGACTTGCAAATCTTTTTGTGGTTTGTAGCATGCAAAATCAACCAAGTATATGCCTCTTGGACGAGACATGAAATAAAGGGTTGCGAGAAATACTACTAGACTTGTACATATAAGCATTGACACAAAGTTGAATTTGAGATTTTCATATAATTGGATTAAATCTTTGATTGAAAAAGTTGATAAGTGAACTGAAGCTACTCCAAGGAGAGGTATTAAAACAAGGTACATAGCATTAGAAATCAAATAGTGGTAACCAAGTTTCACATATTTTAGTTTCACGGATATTAAAAAATTGGGGAGTTTACTTCTTTCAAAAGAAATGCTTCTTCTAGAATAATGATTTTGTTGATTATTTTGTTCTTCCATGAAGGGCATGCACAAAGTGAGTACTAATTATAGGCTTTGATAAAATGTAAAAATAAAGGGTACAAAATGTTTAAAGAGTGTGTGTGTTTGTGTGGGGATTATATTTTGGTTATGAAAGGGAAAAGTTTAAGGTAAAGAAGTGGAGTTTGGAAAAGAGAAAAGAAAGTAAAGGGAGAAGAGAAGAACATTGAGTTGTGAATTATTTGTGAAGATGAGAAAAGGATTTTAAAGGGGTGAAAGTTGGAGGAGAGAGGTTAGTCGATACAACCACCCTAACGAACATTTATTTCATAACATGTAGAGACATTAATTGAATAGTTTGCCAGCCGGGAAAATTGAGCCTCACTTCTTTTTTGGGTTTATTTACCTTTTGTCCTCTAGCATCAACATGGGTAGGTGTATGTTTTTCCACTTTTATGTTGTGTTCAATAATATATTTATTTTATCATATTTGATTATAATTTTTTTTGGAATATATCATGATAAAAATATTAATTTATACTATACCCGTCTCATATTAAGTGACATAGTTGACCATGTCACAAATATGGTGGATATGGATCGGCTGGGGAGGGACATAAGTAGAAGGAGGGAGGGTTGAGGATGTAGGGAAGGAAGCGGCAAGGATGTGGCAGGTCAGGGTGCTGGTGGTTATTGATGAAGATTCTTTCTTGAAATGTTAGGAGACTTGGGGGTTTTGAGAAGCAGAGGGAAGTGAGGAAGTTGGTCGGAGACAAATGTCCTTTTATTGTTTGCCGCCAAGAAACCAAACTTATGCGGATAGATAATTTTGTGTGTTCTACGTTGTGGGGTACCTCTCCTCATGGTTACTCTTTTCGTCCTTCTGTAGGGGCGTCAGGTGGTTTACTCATTATGTGGGCAAAGGGTGAGGTGAATTTTTTTTCATCTTTTTGTTTTGATCATGTTCTGGAAGTGTGCGGCAGACTTTTGAAATCTAATGTTGATTTTGTTCTATTTAATGTTTATGCTCCGTGTGACGCTCGTGGCCAAAATGTGTTGTGGGAATCATTAACAAACATATTGGCAAATTTTGATGGGTCTAATATTTGTGTCTGTGGTGATTTTAATGTGGTCTTGGGGTCCGAGGAGAGGCGAAGTGTAACTTCTTACAATAGTTTGGAAGGTGTCTACTCCTTTAATAATTTTATTGAGCGTAGTGCTCTGGTGGATTTACCTCTTATTGGTCGCCAGTTTACTTGGTACCATGGTGATGGGCATGCTATGAGTCGTATTGATAGATTTTTGCTATCAGAGAATTGGTGTTTGAACTGGCCTAATTGCATTTACATAGCTCAGCTTCAGGGTTTATCTGATCACTTTGCTTTGGTTCTGTCTGCCGATGAGCAAAATTGGGGACCGAAACCGTTCCGTATGTTGAAGTGTTAGATGGATGTGCCTGGATATAAGACTTTTGTTAGTAACAAGTGGAGAACTTTTCAAGTTGAAGGGTGAGGTGGTTATGTGTTGAAGGAGAAACTTAAAATGATTAAATTGACACTATGGGAGTGGCATCAGACACATACTCAGAATATTCCGGGCAAAATTTCTATGGTTAGAGATCGCATAACAGTTTTGGATGAGAAGGGGGGAGGTCTCTACTTTAGGGGAAGATGAGGTGGAGGAACTTCATAGTCTTTCAACTGAGTTGCATTCGTTATGCCGGTCTCATTCTAGTATTTGTTGGCAACAACCAAGGTTGAATTGGTTGAGGGAAGGGGATTCCAACTCAAAATTCTTTCATGGTGTCATGTCAAGTAGGCGTCGTGTTAATAATATTTTCGTTTTTGACGTGGGTGGAATTCAGGTTGAAGGTGTTGGTAGTGTCCATGCGGCGGTGTTTAATCACTTTTCAAATCACTTCAAAGCACCGGTAGTGGTGCACCCTCGCCTTGCGGATTTGAATTTTCGTACATTATCCTACAGGGAGGGGGCGGCCTTGACAAAGCCGTTTAGCATGGAGGAGTTGAAAATGGCTGTGTGGGATTGTGACAGTTTCAAATGTCCTGGTCCGGATGGTGTAAATTTTGGCTTCATCAAAGATTTTTGGGGGGATTTGAAGGAGGATCTGATGCGTTATGTTTCAGAGTTTCATCGAAATGGGATGCTTCTGAAAGGTATAAACAATACTTTTATCACTCTCATTCCAAAAAAAGATTGTCCTTAAAGTTTGAATGACTATCGACCCATCTCTTTAGTGGGTAGTTTGTATATGGTGTTTGCAAAATTGTTGGCTAATAAATTACGGAGTGTCATTGGTACGATGATTTCAGACACTCAGTCTGCGTTTGTTAAAGGTCGACAAATTCTTGATGGTATTTTGGTGGCTAATGAGGTGGTAAATGAAGCAAAAAAATTGAAGAAAAATTTACTGATGTTTAAGGTGGATTTTGAGAATGCGTATGACTCTGTAGATTGGAATTATTTGGAGGATGTTATGTGTAAAATGTCATTTCCGATTCTATGGAGGAAATGGATGAAAGAATGTGTAACTACTGCTACGGCGACGATTTTGGTCAATGGAAGTCCAACTGATGAGTTCCCTTTGGCTCGCGGTTTACGTCAAGGGGACCCTCTATCTCCGTTTCTGTTTCTTCTGGCGGCGGAGGGTTTTCATGTAATGATGGAGGCTATAGTTTCTAATAATATTTTCTCAGCTTATAAGGTTGGACCGACTCAGAGTTTGTCTGTTTCTCACTTACAATTTGCAGATAATACTTTAATTTTGGGTGAGAAAAGTTGGGCTAATGTTAGAACTATGCGTGTGGTGTTAAACCTTTTTGAGGCTATGTCATGTCTCAAAGTTAATTTTCACAAGAGTGGGTTGGTAGGTGTGAATGTTAGTTGGTCCTGGTTACTTGAAGCAGCAGTTGTTCTGAATTGTAAAATTTCATCTTTGCCTATTGTGTACCTTGGACTCCCTGGTACACACAATTTGACATTAATCATTATAAGTTTCACGAATGGTGTAAGAACCCATTTTTATGTTTGGGTATTGGCTGATGTTTTATTTTCTGTCTGAAACTCTGTTGTAATTATTGGCTATCCTCTTTAGCACACCTCGTGTTGGATGGATAGTCTGTTGGTATCAATATATCTCTTTTCGATTTCTTCATTTTTTTTTTATCTTAAATAACTTTACTCATCTATTAGAAAAAAATTATTTATCTTTGTATATTAGTAGAAAAATATGGTCAAAGTATATTAGATCAATAGTGCACATTGTCAATTAGGTATCTATTATAGGACAGAGGGAGTATAATTTGTATCGTATTTGAATTGTTTGTATTATAATGAGATTTAATTAATTTTTTAATTAAAATAATATGATAAGAAAGATAAAATTATAGTTATAATAGGGAGGATATAATTGAGAGAATGAAAAATACAATTCAAAATTCACTATCATCTTAATATATATTTTTTTTAATAGTCATCTTAATATATTGTTATAGATTGAACAATTTAATTAATTCATTGGATTCTTTGAACACAAGTAGCTTGATACAAAAAATACGTGTTGTAAAATTTAAAATACCTAGTTTGATAAATTATTTTGGTCTTAACACTTGGATTTCCAAGAAACGAATTGTTCGGTCGATAGATTATTAAATTAAGATGAGCAATTAGATTTCTTCCTTGATTTCTTTTGAAAGATTTCTCTTTAATTGTAGTTTATTAACCACTTAAGTTATTTACTTGTTTTTTTTTGTACAAGTTAATTACTTGATTTAACGAGTTTGATTACTATTTCTAATTAATAATAGAAAAGAAAAAAAAGAGTTAATTAATTTGAACATGTTAAATTGACATTCTTTTCAATTGTAATTGTTGGTGTATCATTTCCCATCTATATAAGAAAATAGGTAAAGGCATGATTGATATCTAGTTAGATTGGTAAGACCAACGTTTTTTTTGGGTCAAACCATATGTTTTGTTTATTGACCAAGTCAAACAAAAGTTGGTGCTTGGTGAACTAAAAGCTGCGTTATGTGCTCATCATGCATGTAGGATTTATTTATCCTGACAGAATTTTGAACATGGGGATCTATTTTTCATTAGAGATTAAACGATGAATACAAGGAATGAGGATATTGGAAAAAACTTAATTTGTTCCATTTTTTAGGTGTTAGTGACGATGTTCTTCACTTAAAATATTTACACCTATTTATGATTTCTTTAAATATAATGGCTCTTAAAATATGACGTACTTGGAAAGATGACGGTAGCTTTTTCTTGACGGATAAACCATAAGTACTATTTGTGACGTTCTTCATATAAAATTCTTTTTTTGTGCTTATAATTTTTTTTTTGACAAATTTGTGGATTTGACAAATCATCACTAGTTAGGAGTATTTTACGTAAAGAAACACAAAATCACATGTCCTTTAAGTACAGTTGTTGATATTCAAATATGTGGGGCTAAAATCTGGCTAAGTTGCTAACACTTGTACTTGCTACCGACAAAAGCAAAACCAACTTCAAAAACTTATAAATCATAACAAATGTGTTGCACTTATTTGTTTCCAGAAGTTTTGCACAAGGTTATTGACTTGTTGGTTTTATTCTTAACATATTGTGTTTTATTTATAAGGGGTAATAATTATTTTGGTCACTGAATGTGTAAGGAGTAACCATAATAGTCTTTCGATGTATCAAAATTTTGAAATAGTCATTGATTGTGCACTTTGCTAGTCAAAATAGATTGTGCACGTTGCTAGTCAAAATAGTGTCAAACATTTTGACTAGCAAAGTATTTTAATATCATTCGTTAATATTGTCATATTAGTATACTTACTTATTGTCACTTTAGACTATTTTGACTAACAAAGTGCAAAATTAGAGACTATTTTAAAATTTTAATACATTAAGAGACTATTGTGACTACTTATTATACATTCAAGAACCAAAATAATTATTACCCTATTTATAATAAAAAAATCGAGAAGTTGGATGTGGGGACTTAGCCCCACATAGCCTGTTAATAGATCCGTCCCTGCTTACTTATAGTGTGAGTCTAGCCATTAAGCTAATTAACAAAAAAATAAAATCAGTTTTTCTCTTTTTTTTTTGTTTCTATAATTTTGGGTTTGTATTGAAAAGTAAAATGTTCTGCCAAATCGTCCTTATAAAATGGAGAGAATAAACCATCAAGTTTTATTTTGGTTTTTGAGTTTGTAAACAGTTGTAAAATGACTATTAATATATGTTCATAATTAATAATAGCCTGGTAAAATGACTCACAATAATCTTGTTTGACGTAGGATCATCCCTGATGTTTTGATTTGTAATTATCCTCTTTGTGGTGTGTCTCTAGATTCGACTCATCACATGTTTGTTACTAATGAGTTTTTTCGTAATAGTGAATATACTAATAATGGCTATTTAGCACAAACATTATTTTCTCTATTTCATTCATGCTCCTTTTTTTAATATTGTGAAATGGTCGAGTGTGTCACTTATTGTGAAACGGAGAGTGTTACTTTACATTGAAAGTTGAAGTAAAATAGTTTATTTCATGAAGATGTGTGCATTATTTATTCACTTACGAATTACTTCTTCTCTTTCTTTTTTGTCCCCTCGAAAAAATTGTCCCTTCAGAAGTTTAAGTGGTCTTAGTACCATGTTTAAAGGTGTATTTATAGAATGGATCTATAGTGCAGTAGAACTCCAATGCATTTGTAAATGGATTTGTTATATCATAGAGACGTTGTGTTAATTGTTGGCCTGCACAAATTTGGCTAATGCAACGAAAGTTCTGAAAGAAAGAGACCTAGTACATTACTCATCCCAATAATATCTTCAGTGGTTGAAACATTTTTAAACGATTTTACCTCCAGGTATAACAAAAGAGCAAATCAAAGAAACATATGAATTGTCACTTAATATGAGACAAAATTACTAATTTGCACTGGTTCAACTTCATTATACTACCACAAAAAATGATTGAACTCTTAAATTTTTTCCCGAATAAATCAATGTATCATGCTCTGCATGTAACTGTGGAGATTAATTCCCTCAAGATACTGAGATTTATTTAAGAGAAATATTGCTCTCAATAAATACTTTTCCATACGTATAAATTATATATCGAACCTTGGACCAAATGATCAAAGGATTTAAGTATCTACCACTTACCACACTATGCTAGCTAAATTGTTTCTTTAATGTATATCAAAAAAGACAAATTCTTATTTACCCATCAACAAAAGATGGGTATAGTTATTAATGCTAAATTTATACCAATCAAAATCATTCATCTATCTTTCATTATTTATATAAATCCATTATTCGTATCTGCAAATATATCACACTATTTACCCATCATTTATATATGTAAATATAAATACACATCATTCATTCATTTGTCTTCCACTTATTTACCCGTCATTTGTTTGTCTATCCATTTGAATTTTCATAACTTTCACACCCATCTTGCAAATATATCCCTCATAAAGACTATTGTCCCACTTGTCTCTCAATATGACCAGCAATTTATTTTTGTCAGGTAGTCTAGTGGCTAGAATTCACCTTATAAGATGAATAAGTGGGGTGTCCAGAGTTTGAACCCCGGCCCCTGATATGACAAGTGACTTAAATACCTCATTTTTAAATATGTTGTAGTGAAAACTAACATAATTAAAAAATATACACAATGACATTTTTGCAATAAAGATGAACATGTAAAATTGAGCTCTATGTTTTAAGACACTTATTTAGAAAACCAAATTAAAATAACGTGGTCAACACAAATTTTGGAATTAAGTTGAAAATGTAAAGCTTTGAAGTTGGTGCTGAAAACTAGCATAAAACATCTACTTTTTAAGCAGTGCTTAATACAACCGACTTTAAAGGTCTACACGAACTTGATAACCGAATTTAAAGTTGCTACATATGATTTAAAAATCTCTCGAGGCTACAATAACCTACTTCTCTCTGGAAAGAAAAACACTATTTCTTCTCTCTCGTTGTCCCTTATACTTCTCTCCTTATCACACTCTCGCTCTCACCCCTACTTGCACTCTATGTCGTTGTATTTTTGTGTAAGTTTTAACACTTTTATTTATGTTTGCATCTTCTTATATGTATACTATTCACACTTTTATTTGTTAGAGATTTTTATAGTTGTCTATGGTCTTAATTGGGCTTTAGTGAGATTCATAGTTAATTTGCAGATTTTAATGCATCTTGACTTTTTATTCTTTTGCATTTTTATGTTTAGAGAACTTTGTAGAAGGATCTTGAGGTTTGATTTTTTTGTTTAATTTGTTTTGGATTGTCTAATTCTTCTCACTTCAATCTTTGTTAGTTTATTCATGATCCAAATTAAAGATTAAACGGTTAAGTTACTAAGTGGTTTACAATTAAAAATAATATAATTGTTAGTTGAGAGTTGCCTACAGCCGAATGAAGAGTGAGCTGAGAAAGATTCAATTAACTCTTTTCTGATTGCTCGTACTTTGAATGATTACTCGTTCAATTATCTAAGCATCGACTCATCTTCAGATAACGAAAAAAATTTGTGTGAGATGAAAGCAATTTTTTTAAACTAAAACTAAAAAAAGGTTATTATTATTATATTTATAAAGCCAAACAACATTGAAAAAATTGTTGGTAAATTCTTAGACACATTAGAGTTTAGTTTGGTTCTGGTACCCTTGAGGAAAAATTTATTAAAAATTTGAATTAATTTTAAAATAAATCTATATTATATATAAAGAAAATAACCCATTTCTCAATAGTTAAATTCAAAAGAAACAAAATGATCACGAAATGGTTGAATAATAGGTAGACATCCAACCAATCTTCAAGATCCTAGAGTGTTCAACATAATATTCTTAAGTATAATTTTCATAGTGTAAAATTAGGTGAACACTCTGGTATTTTGGAGTTTGATTGAGTATGTATCCACCATCCATTCATTTAGTGTCATGTCATATTTTATATTAGTTTATTTTAATATAAATTCAATTTGTCCGTAAAATATCAATACCGAACCAAACTTCAAGGTTCTAATTAAAAATTAACCTTAAAATTATTGAATAAAAAAATTTGCATACAAAATATTGAATACCAACATCAAAATAAATAATTACAAAAATATTGAATACATAATATGTAGCACAACCTATATCCCTAAAAAAATGTAGCACAACATACGGTGCACAAAATTACTAGCTCTATTGAAAGAAGAATGGAGCCGCCAATTTTTTGAGAGGTCATTTGGTTGAAAGATAAACTCTTCAACCGCGTGGAATTCAATTCGAGACTTGACAATGAGAAAGAAGCATAGAAAGAAGAATGAAGTCAAGATTTATAACATTATTATTACAAAGCAATATAATGGTGGAGCATTAATTTCATAACTTATTAGGGAATCATCAGCAAAGTGGAACATTAATTTCATTTACTTACACTAATTTTGGTCGCTTTACATCTCAAATCCTTCAAGAGTGCAAAAGAGATCAAATTCATTTTCAATGAATTGATTCACATTTTTTTAAAACTAATTACCATTTAAAGGCCTTAAAGAGTGCCAAAAGAACACTCGATAGCATTTTCCTAAAATCAATAATGCACAAGCGGAGGACAACGGTGCATATATATGTTGAGAATAGTAGTGCATATTGGAAAGTAGTAGAGAAGGAATTGATAAGATTCTCAAGTAGAAGTTTATATACATATCCATCAACTAAGTATGGTGAATTTTATATCTAGCTAATTTATTTATTTCAATAACTTTTAAACAACAGATTTTAAAGAGTGTGGGTCTTACATTTTAAATCCGCCTTTACCAAAAGTCGACTTAAAAGAGTGTTGAAACAAAGCTAAAAATCCGTTTTAACAAGACATTTTCAATCAGTTTCGAAACAGTTGGCTTTAAGGTAATTTTTAATAGTTACATATAAGTAATTCTCAATATGTCCTTCGAAACATGCTTAAATTCTTTTATGCAATAGTTTGGTCATGATTATGACTTGTATAATGTCACGGATTCAGAAATTTTAATTACATATGTAAGATTTTATATAATAAATATTTAAACAATTTTTTTAGCAATGTAGAAGAGAGAAAATAATAACGGCTATTTTATTTTCCACCACACTCTCTTCTCGTGCCTTATTCAGATTAATATATTTTTTTTTTTAGCAAAGATGCCTTATTTAGATTATAAAACTCAAAAAATTGAGGGTTTCTGAGGGTGTTTAGACATGTTTTCAAGGGTTTGGAAAATCCGTAGAGTACACGAGAAGAGAGTAGGGTGGAAAAAGAAATAGTCAATAGTAACAACATTATCATTGAGCAAAATACTTGAGCATATCAACAGTATACTATTATATATTAGAAAAATCAAAGACTCTTTAATATCTACAAATTAAAATTGTATTTACGTGTCTTTACATTTAAAAAGAATGGTAGATTTTTTTTTCCATTTTCAACACTATAAAAAATATCTCTCTATGTATGTGAAAAAAAACCATTCATAATCTCATCTCAAATACATTTGCACATTTAATTTTATAAAATTCATAAGAAAAACTCTTTTTAATGATATAAATTTTCATTTAGTAGAGGTAATATATTATTTTAAGAGGGGACAATAATTAAAATATCAAATATTTAACAAATATAACGGAAACCATAGTGAGGGAAAATAATTAAAATGAACACTATCAAATATTAAATTATGATTTTTTTTTATAACAAATTATGCTCCTCTTCTTAAGTTGTCTTTTATGTTACATTTGATGATAACAACTTGAACCATAATTTTGGTTCCACAACATGATTAAGGTGTTCATTCATCATCACACCTTACACTAATAGTCTTAGCTACATTCAGTGATTCCTGTCATTGTTTATGAATCTTCTACGGACAACTTCTCCATCCAACAAACTAATAGTCATAGCTACATTCAGTCATTCATATCTTAAATGCTCAAACTTGTCACCAAACACCTACATTTGGTCTATTGTGTCGACCTCTACTTGCAGCAGCGTGTGAACCTCTCCTTTCATATATTTTTTTTTATAGGTCCTTTCATATGACTTACTTCCAAGGCCAAAAAAATATTTAAAATATTGCTTGATACAATTTTGGTCATAAGATTATTCACACGAAATATAATCATCACACGAAACTATGGTCCGTATATCACTTTCACCTCTTTATAGTATTTCACAAACATATTATAAATATCATATCATATACTAAGCATTTAATTTGATAAACTTTCAAGAGTTCTTGAGATCTAAATTAATATTTATTTACTTGTCTCTTCTTCTGGGTCGATAAACAGTTTCCAGCCAAATCATAATTTATGTGTTCTCAATGGAAGCGAGTGAGAAGTCCTTTTCCTCTTTGGTTTTTAATAGTGAAAAGGTCATTTTCCTTGGTGAAGTAAAGAAGAGTATTTTTTTTTTCCATACTTAGATGATCCCCTCTAAATTAAAAATTATTTAATTAGATCGTTTAAGATGGTTTTTGGTCTGTTTATGATGATTTTTGGTATAAGAAAAATCAATCAAACATGAAACATAAATAAATATTGAACAAGTATGATTGCGGAAGTCCGAAAATTAAAAGATAGACTCAAGTGTGTGTTGGAAAGTTTTGAAAATATCTCTAAAATTATTTCAAATTTTGAAGGTGAAATAGGTTGAAAAAGGTAATGGTCAATTAACTTGAAGTAAATGACTAGATCGTAAAAAGGACAATCGAATTTTAATAGACTTAAAGGTAAAGTGACATGAATTGGAGTACTAGAATTTAAATGACATTGAATAAAATGCATAAAGTAAAAAGACGTAGAAGTAAAATTGCGAGTAAAAGTAAATTAAGAGAAAAAAAATGATATGATGAATTGAAATGTCAATAAAAACTAAATGACTCTAATGATAAAATTACAAAAAGTTAAAGGAATTCAAAGATATGAAAGATATATTTAACGTTCTTAAAAGCTTGAATCTACTTCTGGTTTAGGTGTAGTGTTTAGAAATTAAGTATATGCTCATTTGTCCTTTTGTGATAACAATTATTTGTAGATAAAAGAATTAAATGATTGTAATTAACTTCAGCGATAGGTCACATTTGTGAGAAGATGAAAGAATGAAGATTCAAGAGGTCTTATAAAACGTTACGGAAGGAGGAATTATGTTCCCAAATTTCAAGACATATTATATAGAAGCAAACACCTAAAAAGACGAAGAAACAAGCGTTTTCAGCATCGGATGACACACACACACATGTGCCCAACACACAGAATGGGGCGCTAGGCGCCCAAGAACTATACACACAGACGCTTGGTGCCCAAACCACCAATCGCATGCGCATGGCGCATGGTTCTAGGCGCCTGGCACTTGACCCTTGCGGGCCAAGGCGCTGTTCAGGTGGATACTCTCCCTATAAATACCACATTCCTAATTCACATATTCTCATTCAGAACGAAGTAGTTCAAGAGGAAGGCAAACACTAGGAGCTTCAAGGGAGAAGTCTCTCTCTCTCTCTCCTCACTCAAGGTTTTTCTAGGGTATGCTTTATTTCTTTTGTAATTTTTCTTTAGTTACCATAAGTAACTAAATCTTTTTAGGCTAGGGTTCTAAGATTAAACCTTTATTTTGTTTGTTGGATAATTATTTAATTTAAAGTCTTTTATTCAGCTATTTTATGTTCGCTATTTAGTTTTACTGTATTGCGTAAGATTTGTCTCCTTTGAAACATAACCCTGTATTGGGCACTTAAGGAGGTGACATACCTAGTATTGATGTATATTTGTCTAATCAGGAAGTAATTAATTAGTAAATAGGAAAACAATCCGAAAGCGAGCGTACCCTGACAGTAAGTACTTAGGGAGGTGACATACCAATATTGATGAACATTTGCTGAAATCAGGTAGTAACTAACTAGTTATTAAGGAAACATGTGACTTCACGACTTAAAGCAGCCCACTTACTCCATTCTTCTTTCACCTTGGTAAGGTAGACACTGATAGGGCTGTCGGTTTGTAGAACTACCGAGAGGAAAATGTGACATGTACTTTTAAGGTTCATGGATGAGGGAACCTTTAGGAACAATGGGAAGTCATACCTATGAAAATTTAGGAACTCTAATTTAAGTTTATGTTTCAATTACCTCTAAGCGATTAAGACCCCCACAAACCGTCACATGGATCAGTAGGTACAACTCGACAGGCGGAGGATATACTTATATCTATGAGAAAGTAAGACCCCACACGTAAGGATCATCGTGTGACCAGCAGGTGCAACTTGATAGTTGATTAGGTTATAATGTCCCAACGAACACATCACTTAAATAGTCTACTTAGAATAATTGAACTTGACTTGACTGCTAATTAATTCCAACAAATAAATAGAGGGGATTCAAAGAATCCTAACCGCCGGTAACATTCTGCAATCAAAACAGGTAAACTTTGCTCTGTTGCAAACAAATGAGCTTTGCAAAACTATATACCTTTATCTCTTTTATTTTATTTTGTTCCAAAATAAGTAACGCGAATTGTTTGGTTGAAACGACAATCCTTGTGGATACGATACTCTACTTACACTTTATTACTTGATAAAAGATTTGGTACACTTGCCAATATGTCAATTAGTAAGACAAATGATAAGAAAATGTCAATATGTTAGACATAATAATACTTGGTATACTATGACAAGTAACAAAATTTGCTTGTTTAGTATGAAATATAAGACTAAAGAAGACAAACAACTTATGAGGAAATGAGAAAGGTCACCAAGCATTATACAAGTTGATCAAGCCCAAAGAAAGAAGGAATGAATCCTTCAATCAACAGATTATCAACGCAAATCATCATTTGTGCTAAAGGTGCAAAGCCATTGCCGTGATATGGTGATCTTCTGCATGACATGTTAAATTTGTAATTGAATGTTAGTGTAAAATAACTTTACACCATCGTGAATATTTCTAATCTCTTAGTATATAAAATTATGTATTATATAAATATTTTGTTTATTTTTTTTGCAAAAAATAATTGTTTTAATTTTATTTTATATAAATTTTATCATTAATTTTTTTTCGACCTCTGTTTGATAGATTTCTGAATCCTCTCGGATTATTTCACTATTTTCATTAAAGGAGATGATGGAGAATTAGGTAGAAAGAAGCGGAAGAAGAAAATACAAAAACTATTGGATGACCAATTTAGAGTATGTTTGTTTAAGAAAAAAAAATTACTTTTGTCATTTTTGAGTTTGTTTAAAATTAAAAAAAATCATTTTATGAAAAAAATCTATTTTTGAATCTAAAATGAAAAGATATTAAGATTATATTGTGCAAAAATCTATTTTTTCTTTAAAAAAATGGTTTCTATGGATAGTAAACACATAAATAGCTTCAAATTTTTATCAAAACTCTAGAAAAAAAATCTACATATTTTTAACACAAAATCTATTTTTTTTAGAGGTGAAACAAACACAAAAATCTATAATGTCACCTTACATCGGTTGCTACCCGATGTGAGAACTCATTTCCAACTGATGTAAAAACTTCATCGTGCAGTAGTGATATAGTATCAAAGTGGGGATGACAATATGATAATTGAACTAAGATCTACGCTCTAGGAGAGAATGTGGATATTAAAATTGTATTGAGGTTCTACATTACCAAAGTTTTCTTATTTTTGAATGTATATATGTATTTGTACACCTTAATCCTTATTATAAGCTAGTTTATGATAGTAAGATCCAAGATTTATGATAGGTTATGTCATTTTGAATATCCATTTTGATGTGTGTGTTGTTTTGTTTGTGTGTGTCTGTATATATAATGGTCACTAGTTAAATTTTAAAGGCTAAAGCTAAACTACACTTTTCGGCTCCTAAGTTTCAAAATGTTACGATTTTGGCCCCCTATTAAAAAAAATGGCAAAGACAAAGGAGTAGTTGAGTGTGCATGGAAGGATTAGGGTGATTGGGAGGAAGGAAGCTTGTAGAAATTGTCATCATTCAGTTCAGCCCTCCTAACAAAATTGCCCCCGTGCTCATGTATTTTAACTCATAATGCCATGGAAAAAATTTAATAGAAACATTGTTAGATCAACATAATTCTGAAACATAAACCAAGTTTTGTGTAACTTTGGGGACACAACATATTTGATAATTCTAACGGTTTGTATTTAGTGGGAATAATGGTGCAACCAGAAAAAGAAATAGGAAGTTTACTACCATTGACAACCTGAAGATTATCTGAACTTGTGTGATCACTCTTAACTGAGCGATTATCAAAATAGTTTGTAAATATGATGCGAGACTCCTAAGTCGAAGAGCCATTTTGGAGGAGGAACACCAACATGGACATCATTGGCAATTGGTTGTGTTTGCTTGCACAAGTTTTTCTTTAGCTTAACATTGCAAGAAATTATGTCCTCTTTTGTTGCAGTATTGGCATATTACATCATAGGTATTTTTTCTATGGTTGGATGGCTCTAAAGGCTTGAAAACATTGATCTCTACCAAAATTAGCATGATTTCCAACAACTCTAAGCACTAAAATCCTTTCACAGTGGCATTTCACAATACACTACTAGAAAAAGCAAAATTAACGAGGGAAATTAGTGACGGAAAAAATGAAATTCCTCACAAATTTCTTGGTTGCAAAATTTAGTGACGGAATTAGAGAGGAATTTCACGTTTTCCCTCACTAAATATCCCTCACTAATTTTTGTTTTTTTAGTAGTGATATTAGGGTTCATGTTTTCACCCACGGAAGAAGAGACTTTTGTTTCTTTCATTTTCCTTAGAATGGGTGATGTTATGTTAGCGTGGAAGAATAAAATCGATAAAAAAATTCAAAAAATATGCAATACCCTCTTATTGAGAAGCCAACATTCTTTATTGTAAAAATAAAATAAAATAAAATATCAAGTGAATGTTTATTCTATAATAATTATACAAGACAAGATAGAAACTAGTTCAACAAATTCAGACAATCTTTTGGATATATGGCATATAATGTACTATTACATGGAATTTCATTCCACTTAATTGTAGTTTGAACAATTCAAATAATATACCTACGTTAAATAATTCTTTAAAAGATTATCAAATTAATATTGAAATGGAAATGGAGACTGCTAAGAACTATACCATTTTATCTTTTAATTTGTTTAGTTCCAGGATTATATATTTTTTGAATCAAACATGAAACAAGACTGTTATAGCGTCCTTAAGCTGGTTTTTAACACGAAAACTTTTTTTTTAAACAAAGTTGCGTATTGAACTTCCTTCTTATATATATTGAAAACAAAATTTTTGTTTTTTCTCAAACCTCTTATTGCAAAACTGCGACCGTGGATTTGTTCAACGTTTGATTGGAATAGTTTTTGTATAGCAGGTTGGCAACACACGATTCTGCATTTTCAATAGTGGATCGTAATTAAAAATTGGAGAGTAATCGCATTTGCATATAGCACAAATTTGATTATACTTGTTGAGCGATTTTTTGTTTGAATGATCCACGTTTTTTACCGATACTTTGAGGGTTTTTTACCCATATATTAGTTGTTTGTTGCTCCTCACAGTTTCTTCATCAGGCAAATTGAGGGAATTTTATTTCCACTTGATATTACTTTGTTATTGTGTTTATGGGATAATTATCGATCCTTCATCCCACATACTAAGATCAGGACATTCTAAGACACTCGCAAAATCGGCATAAAAAGAATAAATAACCGGTTTAAAATAGCATTCTGCACTAGTGCACTTTGTGTTATCCCTTATTGTTTTGCAAATCAAATACATCCTATAATAATAATTGTCAAGTTAAATTAATTGACCCAAACCTTTTGCAAAAGCTAAAAATTAGGAAACACTAAACAGAAAACCTAGGGTTCAAAAATTCCACATGAATATAAATCACTACACATTTAATTTGTATAGCCACTGTATTAATTGGAATATGAAAACATGCTTAGCTGTTTTGGGGGTTGTTCCACTTATTATCAACGAGAATTTTGTCATTCATTTTCATACTGTTCTATCTGCCTTGATGTATCCATACATAAATGCTTGCTCTTTATGTAAATGTTACTACTTAGCTTTCCACTTGGCTACCGAGAGTGCCTTACCTATAAGGGACTTGGTTGCTTGTTATTGCTGACTTTATCTACCATCTTGTCTCACCAAGTTAACAATGAACTTGGCTAAGCTTCATAGTGTATTAATATAGTACATATTTGATTTCTAACTCTATTCATGAAGCCTCCATCAACGCAACTACTATTTGATTTCTAACTCTATTCACGTAGCCTTCATCTTGTACTCTTCTTGATATGAACTGATTTCTCTATTTATATTTCTTTTTTCATCGAGCTTAATCATATATTAAGAGATAACATTGCATTTATTAAACTCTTCATCCGCATATTCTAATGAAATTATGAAGTGTTGTTGTTGCAACTATTGTTGTTTGATTAGTGAAAATAGTCGCATATCAATAAGATATTCATACTTGTGATTTGGTCTAGTCTCCAAGTGCATTTGTATCTTCTTCTTTTTTTAATAATATTTCTTAAGTGTTGGTTTGTTGCATTTGCACACTTCTTTGTACTTAAAAAAATCGACATTTTTTTTTACAAAAATAAAACGATATTCATTCAAATTGATATAATAAAACAGATACAATAACATCATGAACATCGCTAAAAACGTAAAGGGTGAATCTGCAAACAAATTCACTGCACCGAAATTAATATCATACAACAACAAAATACCTACGGATAGTATGATAAAATCTAAATCACTAGATCCAGATCTGCAACGTTGACGTCTAAATCATTGATTGAAGTTGATATTTCAATATGAACCAAACGAACATTGAAACCAGACGCGAACTGAAATAACGCCGCACTAAGACGAAGAACAACACAATGCTGCATTCAGACGACGAAATCACGAAAAAAACACAGAAAAAAATTGATGTATGTGAAAATCACTTTTAGATCGAAATAAAGGGGAAAAAAGATGCAGAGGGATAATTCTATGTCAAAAAATGATCTAAAACTATCCCTCCTCGATGAATTAAAGAAAAAGATAACTTAAAAGAAGTTGAAGTTTCTCTCACTAAAAAACTATGACCGACTATTTTTTAGGAGTTCTGTCTAATCTTAACATAAAATAAAAAATCGACTTGTTGTTTGTTTTCATACATATTTTTTTTTTTATGTAACTAAAAATCAATTTTTGATATCCTTCCTTCAAATCTATATATCTAAATCCTACTAAGTCTCCAAACCCTATTCCCTAACCCTAATACTCAATTTATCTATTTTACCCTTATTTTTACAACCTAATCCAATTTTATCCATAAACCCTACATTTTCCCCTCCTTTTATGAGAAAAAAAATCATGTGGCACATGAAAAGTTCATTTTTTTGAAAGTCGCTAATGTCATTGCAATTCTTTTTATTTTATTTTTTATAGCAGTTCATTTTCATTGTTATTTTTTCTTTACCACATGCTTCCAATTCACAACTCTTACCACTAAGGCACTGATGTTTTTGATAACATGTGATTGCTTCAATATTATGTATTCAACACAAATCTTGGGTCATATGTCTTTCAATCCCACGATCCCTAAATCATTTCTCACCATCATGCAATTGAACCTAATAACCATAACCTCACCATTTTTGGCGGACCTAATTGATTTTTATGAAAAAAAGGTCTCCAAGGAATTGAATCAGGTAGCACATAGAAAATTAATCTTTTTTTAAAGTCACCAACGCCATTGCAATTCCTTTTTTTTTTTTATAGCAGTTCCTTTTCATTATTATTTTTCTTTCAATTACCACATAACGGTTCCTTATCATTATTATTTTTCTCTTTTGATACCACATAGCGGTTTCTTTTCCTACAAGTCTCAGAAACCCTATTCCCTAACCCTAATACTCAATTTGTCTATTTTACCTTTATTTTTACAACCTAATTCCAATTTTGTCCTCCCACTCACAATAAAATCCTATTGAGTTCATCATGTCCATAAGGTAATGAATGAAAACAAACGTTTCAATAATGGAGAGACAATAACATTAAATTGATTAAATGGATATATTCAATTGCTTAACAATGAAATATTAGTATTAAAAACAAAATATTCTACTTCAATTTGCAGTTTTAGTTGGCAATACACTCCCAACTTTAATTGTTTTTACTTATATATAATAGCTCAAATTCAATTGGATAGTTCCATATCAAGTGGGGAAGGTTACACTTATATTTGAGTATACCATTTTTAATGTTGATTTTATGTGGGCTACTACGGTAGAATTAATCAAAGAAAAAATATCTTTATATAAAAGTCAGGATGTTATGCCTCGTTGGAAAAAATAAAGATTGCGATGTTAGAGTGCATACCTTTGATGTACAGTGACGCTACCGTATTAATCTTCAGTATTTCTTATTCTTAGATATCTATAAACTCAAAAAATACGGTGACATGACCATTCTCCATTCAATTTTCCGTCGACATTGGTTTATGGGATGTGAGTTTGAAACATATTCCATTTTTTTAAAAGTCTCTTTGAATTTGGCTAATGTAGATAATGTATATTTTTTTTCAATTGTTAATATATTGTTTTTAGTGTTGATATGTTTTCAAAGAAATATTTATTTATTGTAACATATAGGCTTAATTGCACTTTTGACCCCCTATGTTTCAAGAAGTTGCAATTTTGGCCCCCTAACTAATTGAAATACAAAACAACCCCCTATGTATTGGATCTTTGGCAGTTTTGGCCCCATAGACCAATTTTGACTCGGTCAACGCTGACGTGGCACTTCAAAGCAATGCACACGTGGCGGCTTTGAAGTGCCACGTCAGCGTTGACCGAGTCAAAATTGATCTAGGGGGCCAAAACTGCCAAAGATCCAATACATAGGGGGTTGTTTTGTATTTCAATTAGTTAGGGGGCCAAAATCGCAACTTCTTGAAATATAGAGGGCCAAAAGTGCAATTAAACCTAACATATATTAGCCTATTAAACTCGTGCGTCGCACATGTGGGCAGTCCAGTAAATATATAAATTTATGATAGATTACATATCAAACCTGGACCTTAAATTTTAACCGGGTCATACTTAAGTTTAACAAACCATAATTCGGCCCAACTATTCACAACCCTAAAAACAAATACTTTTGCTTTGTGTCAAGGAAAAACATGTTTTGAAATTAGGTCATACCTTGCGGAGACTAATTTAACCTAGCATAGACTGTTCCAACCTTATTGTTTTCAAAGTAGGTCATACCTTGCAAAAACGATAAAAAGAAACGCAAAGCAACGTTCAAGAGAGAGTTGTATTTAGAAGTAGAAGATGAGTAACAAGAAGAAGAAGAAGATTAACATCAAGAAGAAGATGGATGTTCCGATAGAGACTTTCAAGGACATGAGTGCTGAATATGTTGACAAGGCTTGGAACATTCTGGAACGTGCAATTCGTCGAATATACAATCACAACGCTAGGAATATTCTCAGTTTTGAAGAGCTTTACAGGTTCTTTCTCATCATTCTTATTTGTGTTCACTTTGCCTGTCTATTAAAATATGTAGTTGCAGTAGTTATCATTGGATTTAGGGTTTTTTAAATGATCAAGTTGGTAATGATAATGATATCTCTATGGTTGTTCGCTTATTTTCATAATTAAGTATTTGGATTTAAGGTTGTATTCCTATGATAATGATGTTACTATTTGTGGTTGGACTTTGAGGCCTACTTTCCTTATTGTCCTCTCCCTTATTTATTTGTTGGTAAAATCTGAAATAATGAATCGTTTTCGCGTATAATTATATGATCTTTCTATACAAATTTTGCTACGGATATGTTTATGTAAATGAACTTTGTATTTTTTTCACCTTTCCATAATTCCATACGAGCCACAAATTTCATGTTTCTAATATTTTATCGTCTATATTTTGTGGATTCAGAAATGCTTGCTATATGATTTTTCACGGTTTTGGGGAGAAGCTATACTCTGGACTGGTTGCCACCATGACTTCTCATCTCAAAGAGATGGCTACATCTGTTGCAGCCACTCAAAGAAGTTCCTTTCTGAAAGAATTAAACAGAAAATGGAATGATCACAGCAAGGCATTACGAAAGATTAGAGACATTTTAATGTACATGGATACGACTTATATCCCAAAGACCAACAAGGCACCTGTTTATGAACTTGGTCTGAACCTGTGGAGAGAAAATGTTATTTATTCAAACCAGATACGGACTCGATTGTCGAATATGCTTGTGGGATTAGTATGCAAGAACTATGCTGAGGAAGTTGTTAATAGAAAACTGATTAGAAATATAACGAATATGCTAATGGATTTAGGTCCTTCCGTTTATATGCAAGAATTTGAGAATCCTTTGTTGCAAGTTTCAGCTGAGTTCTACCGGGCTGAATCACAGAAATTGATTGACTGCTGTGATTGTGGGGATTATCTAAAGAGGGCTGAGATGCGCCTGAATGAGGTAATTGATAGAGTGAGCCACTTGTTGGACCCTAGCACTCAAAAGAAGATTACTATTGTGGTGGAGAAGGAGATGATCGAAAATCACATGCTTAGATTAATCCATATGGAGAATTCTGGGTTAGTAAACATGATTGGTGATGATAAGTATGAAGATTTGAGTAGAATGTATAACTTGTTCCGTCGTGTCA
>Ga0228710_1000078_pt1 | contig 76639 bp, 26 predicted proteins | sample MedpolnodulmetaG_FD_177995 | JGI IMG/M metagenome (GOLD analysis project Ga0228710, IMG submission 177995) | Root nodule microbial communities from Medicago polymorpha collected in Santa Monica, California, United States - pink nodules | ecosystem: Host-associated > Plants > Roots > Nodule...
AAAATTTTTTATAATATTTTTTATAAAAAAAACTTTTTTTTTTTTTTTTATATATATATATATATATATATATATATATATATATATATATATATATATATATATATATATAAATGCTTATTTAGTCTTTTTAAATTTTTTGTTTTGTTCTTAATCTTTGCAAATATACCACTTTTTACGTTTGGTCTTTGATGTTTTGTTTTAGTCAATACAAAATTTGTTATCGTTGTGATATGTAAAATATTTGATTTTAATCCAACAAAATAAAGACTAAAATGAATATTACATGGATCAATTCTAATAAGAGTAAATTTTGTAAGTACTTAATCAAAACATCAATGACCAAAACCAAAAAGTGGTAAATTTGCGAGTACTAAAAACGAAAACAAGAAATTGTATATTTAAATATAATTTGATTATAACAATGTTAAAAAACTAAATACCATGTTGTTTTTTTATGATTATGCAGGAAGTTTCAATGGCTAAATATATAATGAAACAGTATGTGGCTGCAGTAGGAGGAGAAAGAGCATTGAATTCAGTGGATAGTATGTATGCAATGGGACAAGTGAAAATGGCAACTTCTGAATTTTCTTCAGGGGAAAGGGGTGTGAATAGTAATAATAATAAGAAGATGATGAAGGTGAAGAATGCGGAGATGAAAGGAGAGATGGGTGGTTTTGTGGTGTGGCAGAAGAGACCAGAGTTATGGTGTTTAGAGTTGGTGGTTTCTGGTAACAAGATTAGTGCAGGAAGTGATGGAAAAGTTGCTTGGAGACAAACTCCTTGGCATCATTCTCATGCTTCTCGTGGTCCACCTAGACCTCTTAGACGTTTCTTACAGGTATGCAGAAAAGTTTATGACCAAAATCATTTGGTTTTTCTTTCTTTAAAAGGTTTGAATTTGATTATTGAGCATGCTTAATTATGATTGTGATAAAATTGATGATGTTTGATTGTTTGTTTGTATGCAAAACAGTGGAGCATGCTTAATTATGATTAGTACTAGTACTATATAGGTGGGGTGAAAAATGAATCATTCTACTTGAGAAATTTTTCTTTTTTGTTACAAGCCTAACATCATTTGTGACTATACCAACTTTATGGATTTGAATCATACTGTCAGGAAATCCACAGTCAAGCCATTTTAATGGTCTGATTTCAGATCAAGCGACTCACATCGACCTGATATTTCAAATCCAATTTGTAAAATCGGAATGTGAACCCTCCCATCTTGATCTGATAGTTTCGATCGCATGAGGGTAGAAAATACGCCTGAATTTTTGCGACTACGAAGAATACATGATTCTCTAAGAACTAAAGTCCTAACTTGGCTTGCCTATAAAAAATCATTTTCCCTTAAGCCACTCCAGAACCAGGAGGTCTAACATTTAATAAGAAAAGCCAACTGTCTAGAGTAGAATGCAGGGAATTTTCTTCTCTTTTAAAGGTTAAAGTCAAAAAAGAGAATGTTTCTTCACTAGCAATTAAAATAAGTCAACCATATCTTAATTTTTCTTTCCTGTGTGACAACCTGTTTTTTGTCCATGCTAAAGCTGTTTTATTCTTTTGCCTCTAACTAACTATAGTCTTTAGACAAAAATTGACCTATATGGTGCAATAAAAATACACATTACTATATTCATATTTGATTCTTTTAGCAGATTTTACAAGACTTAACGTATTCTTAACATATGATATGATACTTAAAAAACAATGATTTTTGTAACAGGGTCTTGATCCAAGGTCAACAGCTAATTTATTCAGCACCTCAGTATGCATTGGGGAGAAAACAGTGAACAAAGAAGACTGTTTCATTTTGAAACTCGAAGCAGAGGCATCAGCGCTACGTGCAAGAAGCAACAGCAACGTAGAGATAGTTCGACACACAGTGTGGGGATACTTCAGCCAGAGAACAGGTCTATTAGTGCAGCTAGAAGACTCACACTTGCTCAAACTCAAGTCCTCAGAAACCGACTGCGTATACTGGGAAACCAACATGGAGTCACTAATACAAGACTATAGAACCGTCGACGGCATTCAAATAGCACACGCTGGGAAAACAAAGGTGTCCTTGTTTAGGTTTGGTGAAGGACCCGAGACACGTTCGAGGACACGAATGGAAGAGGTTTGGCAAGTTGAAGAAGTTGATTTTAATATTAAAGGTTTGTCTATTGATTGTTTTTTACCTCCTAGTGATTTGAAGAGAGAACAAGAAGAAACAGGACAGTGTGGTGGTGGTGTGGTTACTAGTACTAATGCTAAGTTGCCGTATAAGATTCGTTCAGCTTCTTTTAGGATAAGTACTTCTAAAGTAGCAGCTGTGAACTTGGATGATTCTTGTACTACTAGTGAGAGTGATGAGGATTTCTAAATCCATCCTTTTTGAATTTGTATATATAACATTCACTGATACATGGTTAAGTGTTTGTAGTTGAGGTATGAATATGTTATTAACTTGATTCCTTCACTTTTAACTTATTTTTTCGTTAGAAAGTGATGAACAAAAATAAAGGACTGAACAATTTTAATACTCAATGGATAGTTTTACATTCTGTTATTTGCCATTCAATGGATTCTTAAACATTAGAAAGAGAGAAAAATGGAAATTATCTACAATGCAAGTATGAGTAATTTCATATGCTATATCAGTGTTTTATCTAAGTAAAATTTGATAGCTGTTTCGAATGCTATACATGTGGTAAATGTAAGTGTTAGAACAGCAACACCGGTTCAAGAGAAAACAGATACGGAAAAAATGCAAACATAGAACACACAAAATTTGATTACGGAGTTCGAGCAATTGTGCATAAGTCTCGGACTGCAGACCGCCTGCAGTACCTTTGTATTATACAAACAGAGTTTACAGACCACAACTACTGTTTAAATATTATGGTCCAAGTTACAAGATTACCTATGAACCGTACCGTAGGGGGGTTTACCTGGTAAACTTGGTCCTGAATTTGTAGAGTAATCAGTGAGCTCTAGAAGTAGAAGATTTAAGGGACAATATTGCACTAACCAATGAATCAAGGAAACTATAAGAAGAACCGCCTTCGTTCAAGCAAACATTAGCCTTTTCTTTCAAATTCATGACATTCTCTCTAATCTCATTGCCTTCATCTCCAACCATTAGTTTTCGAATTACCTTCTCAATCTCTCCTCTCTCAAGCTTACTCTCTAATTGCACCCCAACCTTCCAAACATCACTTGCATACTTGGCATTGATCTTTTGGTCTCCGAAAGATGGCATACAGATCATTGGAACACCTTCGCACACACTCTCCAAAGTTGAATTCCAACCATTATGAGTCCAAAATGCTCCAACTGCAGGATGCTTCAGCACTTGTTCTTGAGGAGCCCATTTCACAATATACCCTCTTTCTCCCAAATCCTCTAGGAGCCCACTAGGCAATGGTTCAAGCCATTCTGATCCGCGGATTGTCCCGGGTCGAATCGCCCAAAGGAAAGGTTGATTGCTGTTGACTAACCCCCAAGCTATCTCCAAGAACTCAGCCTCGCTTATCGCAACAATACTCCCAAAACTCACATAAACAACACTTTTAGGTTCTTGTTTGTCTAACCAAGCGATGCAAGTTTTGTCTGGTGTCAATAAACTAGTAGAATTTGAGCCAGCAAGAGAGTATTTGTGGAAAGGGCCTATAGGGTATATTGGCACAGAAAAATCTTGGCGCAGTTTTGTTAATGCAGACGATTCCAACTCTTCAAAAGTGTTCCAAATAATCCCTGATGATTTCTTGCATTCATCAATAAAGCGACAGACTAGTTTGTAAAATGCCTCAGGTTCTTTTGACTGAAAGACGGGAAGGTCCTTCACTTTGAGTGGTGGAAGATCCACCACAGCTTCCTCCATTTGAGATTCTAGATTTTCAACAAAAGTAAACATGGAATTTTTAGACACTCTCATCTCAGTTAAGTGCGTCTTACTTCAAATTGCAGCTTAGGAGATAAAATAAATCAGAAAAGCAAAATGACATATTTTATCGCAAATACAAAACAACCAAGTTACATTATATAAATATACAGAAAGCAAGTAAGAGAAAAACCTCAAATTCTGAGAGGACCAAACCAACAAACAACAACCAACCTTTGTGTCACCGAGTAGGTTGGCTATGAGGATCAAACGACTTCATAATATTATGTTGTATATCATATCTCTATCAAACATTCAAACTCATTAATCACTAGGTCTTTCTCTTATAGTTTTCTAGGCCTTTCTATTCCCCTAGCAATTTGACTACCCTCCATCTGATCTATTCTTCTTACTACAAAAACTACATGGCTTCTCTCCTCGTTCCCAATTCACCTAAACCCAGTTTCCACCATCTTTTCTACGATAAGTGCTACCCGAACTCTCAATCCTTAAGAAAAAAAACTGTCTAAATATAAGCTCTCTCTGAGTAAAGGAATACAAGCACAGTACAATCTGCTGTTTAATTTTCCAGCTATATAACCATGCATTCAATCATGTCAAACTCATATTTAACCTCATTGCCACAAATTTTAATTCTTAAATCACACGCACAAATACCCACCGACAATGCATACTATAAATATTAAATTAAACTGAATGAAGAAATAAAACTCCATTTCCTTTATCTCACAAACAAACCCTCCCTTGCAGACATTGATTGAAGCAAACTTTTTTCAGAAATTCAGCCTAGTTAGTGAATTTCACTCAAGTAAGCAAATTAGTGCTGAAAATTGTAAACATCGGTCAAAATAGTCTATAATTTTTATGAATTGACAAATACATCCCTAAAATTGAAAAATTGTCACTCAAAATAGTCTCTATACTAACTTATTGATAAGGAAAGGACATGACACGTTAACCAAGTATATGACCCTTCTATGTTGACTCCACATCAATGTAATCATGCCAATGACTAATTTGCCAGTAATCAGTCCATGCATATTTGCAATTATGACAAATCTGTTCATGATACGACTTAAGTTTCATTGGCATATTATTCCCTAGTGAGTTGTCATTGACGTGAGATCATCATCTGTGACATGTCTAGTTAACACGTCTCGTTAAAGTCTCTAATGATAGAAGTTAACGGAATGACTCTTTTGACTGATGTTTTAGAATTTCATAGATGTATTTGCCAATTCACAAAAATGAGGAACTAGTTTGACGTATACTCACTATTTCAATGATCAATTTGCCTATTCACTCATTTCACTCTCTACTGAGTCACATGAGGACTGAGTAGTATCCCAAGAGTTAAGCGTATTAGATCCTTTGAATTAAAATTTCTATAACTAGCTAATCTCTGGCATGTTAGTCATAGTTAATCAAATGATTCAAACTCATTGAATTAACATTGATTGAACTACAGTACTACTTGAAAGTTAATTAAAATCTTCGTAGCACCTACACTTCTTATCAAAGACATGTCTGGTGTCTCACATGTGTCATATCCCAGACAATGCCGACATGACACCCAAACGTCTGGTTACATTCAATTATGTCATTTTCTCAAATAATTATCAGTGTCACTGTCAACATATGGTTGTTAGTTTCATGTTAGGTATCCGTGTCACTGCTCCACAGATTAAAATATGAATAGAAATGGTAATTTTATATGAAAAAAGTCTACAAATAATACTAAAGAACTCACCTTGAACAGGAAAATAACCTTTTTCTTTCAGTATCGGAAAAGAAGCAAAAACAAGAAAAGAAGAAGCCCCGCCAGTTCTAAGAACAATCCTAGGAATCCCAAACTGATCACAAACACCTTGAGTAAAATAAAGAGCAGCATCAGCAACAAAACAACAAACATCATCCTTATCCAACAACATAGTCAAACATTCCTTCAAAGGCTGCACACATCTAACATTAATAACCTCAGTAAGATGCACTGCATCAACCTTTGAAGCTTCCGTATCCGACAAGGCACCGTGGAGAGGGTGGAAAGTGAAGTGAGGGTAAGAAGAAGGGTTTGGAGAGTTGAAAACTGTGTGAACAATGGTTATTGAGAAGCCTTTTGAATGGAGAATAGTTGCTAGTTGGAGTAATGGTGTTATGTGGCCTTGAAATGGTGATGGCATTAAGATTATTTTGTGTCCTTTGGCTATTTGTTTTTGTTGATCCATCTTGGAGAGGTTTTTGATTGAATTAGGATGGTGTTCTTGGATTTGATTTTGGATCTATATATTCATCAGATTAAAATTGGATTGAAAAATATTTGTTGAAAGATTGGATAGGATAGGAATCATAGGACGAATTGGATTTTGTGATGTTTGTTTGACTTATTCCCTTAAGTGGGGACAAACTTGGAGAAGTTGGATTTGCATTCATGGGGAACTTGGGTTTAGGCTACGTTTGGCAATATGATAGATTTTGAGCTTATAAGTTTATATGATATAAAAATATTTGTTTGATAAGCAATTTTTTCACACACAAATTTATAGATTATTTTTACTAGCTTATAACTTATTTAGATAAGTTGATTCAATTCATTTATAACTTAAAGTTTATAGTTTATTATTTTTCTTAGAATTTTACCTCTTTTATCTTACTTGAAAAAAATTAACTATTAGTTAAACATATATTTTATGACATTTTATATTAATAAACTATTTCAACCGTTAATTTTTGTAAAAACTACAAATTAATTAGTTGGTTTATCTATTATAAGTTATTCGCCATAAGTTCAACTGCTATAAACTAAATCATTAGTTATTTGTTGTTTTCTGTCTAACAGAACCTTAACATGGAGAAACACATCAAAATATTTTTATTTTGTAATAACCCTCTTACGGAAGTGGTCTTAGTAATTTGGAGTTCAACAAGGTCTAATCAAGAATTGTTTCACCATCACATCAAAATATTAATATATAACATTTGTTAAAAAAAACTGAGTTTTGTCTAACATGCACAAACAAAATGGTCTTGCACTATGCACAAATGTTATTTTACCATTGGATAATAAGTCATATTATATCTCATTTAGTTACTGGTGGAATTTTTTGATCCAATGATGAAAACTAACTTATACATGATGCAAGACTTGTTTCACTTATACATCATAAAATTGGTCAAAAACTAAAATATTAAAACACATCCAACAACTAAACAACCCATCAAACATTTTGATTGATAACAAATTGTGCCGAAGTTCAAGAACACGCCTCAGATCTTGCAAAAGTAACCCATGGTTGTGAAACATTGTATGACATACATAACTCATAGCTTGAACATTACAAACCTTGTGGTTTTCAAGGTGAACAACTACACCTTCTTCTAGCCTCAGAGTCTCAAAGTATTTCTTCCATGGATACGTGTTAAAGGAGCTTCTAGAGTCCATGACTTAACTTTTCACCATCGGTGCCTCAACATCCTCATCACTTTTCTCTTAGGTAACTTGCTTGAAATCATCATTGCCCCTCACCTCATGATAATCCATCATGAAATGACTCGTCATATAACAATTGAAGCACTTCAACTTGTCACTGGTACATGATTTTAGTTTGGCTGCCCATTTTTATTTACTTTCACATCTTCCTCTTGACACACTCAAAGCTTCCACACTACTCTCCACCTTCAAATTTTTAAACATGGTTAGCTTCTTGGTCTTAATAGTTAATTAGACCTTATCCAAGGTGTTAGTCTCTTCCTTTCCGTAAAAGAGTGCATCCTTAAAGTGCTCAAAATATTTGGGTAACGAATGTAGCAAGAGTAAAGTTTTGCCCTCTTCATAGAGTTTCACTTCAATATTCATTTAATCGTCAATAATTTTATTGAATTTTGTCAATTGCTCCATGATGGATTTTGACTCTATCTGCATGAATGAATAAAATTGTTGTTTCAGAAGTAACCTATAAGACAATGATTTTGTCATATATAATGACTCCAACTTGATCCATATAACCTTTGGTATTCTCCGTCACAACTTTCATCAACTCTTTATCTCTAAGGCACAAGATAAGGACACTCCTTGCCTTATCTCTTATCTCATTCTTCTTTGATTATATAAGGTTTACCAGTATCAAATCATCTACACATTTATGTTGAATCGATGTTGCTTTCATGCTCACTTCCCACAATCCAAAATTATTGTCTTCAAAAAATTCTCAATTTCAAAATTGACAATTATACCACTCACTTGAAGAATTTGTCTCGTTTCTCCATGGTGGGTGTCATTTGTTGTAAATTCGAAAACATGTTCAACCTAACAAGAACAAAGAGTGGAGCAAATAACAATGGCATTCGACAAATGTAATCAATTGTGAATGATATGGGCTCAAGTTATGATTCAAGTCCAAGATTGTGAATGAAATTAGCCTAAATGATGATCGAAGTCCAATGTTGTGATAGATAAAACCACTTTTGTAACAAGACACATGTCCATGGTGCATGTAAGGCAAGTTGCATTTCTCATGAAATGCAAAGTGTCAAGGTGGATGGTTGCATGCATTGACAATTTGCAAGATGCATGAGATGCAAGTGACATGTTGCACATTTGGTGTCTTGCATGGAAGACAAGTGGCTTGTTGCATGTATGAAATTATGGCTTGCTTCTCCTATAAATATCAAGCTCATTTGCACCCTTTCAATCAACCCATCAAGTATTAACACAACAACAAGAATTAGAGATTGCTGAGAGTGAGAGAATAAAAATAGAGAGGATATATAGTTTCTCATGTAAGGTTTCTCCTAGTGTTAGTATTCTCTTATTTTAAGATAGAAGGTAATTTGTCTCTCTTTGAATTTAGAGAGGTTTTGTAATTTTTCCCACTTATTAAAAGTTCTCTACTCTTGCCTCCATGGTTTTTCCCCTTATTTATTGAGAGGTTTCCACGTAAATATTGTGAGTTTAGTTCCTCTTTCTCATCTCTTATTTTAGTTGCGTGATAATGTTTTGTTACTTTGATACCCACATATATTCATTTTCCAAAATATTCATTTTATGGATAAAATAATATGTCATAATTTACAAACAAAACAAAAAATGCCATTCTTTTAATTTTGCCACTTTTTTGGTCCATTGGATACAGCGAAAAAAAAGGAAAAAATAATCACATTGAATTTAGTCTTTGTTTTTTTGAACGGAATTGAATTTAGTCGTTTTTTTTTTTGAAGGAAAAATTTAGTCGTTGTTATTATTATTCTACTTAAAATTATTTTATCAAATATCGACTTGTCAATTTTTCTTTTTGTACGTACTACAAGATTCTAAAGTTGCAAGCTCAGTCCCTTGTCCTAGGAAGATAAGTCTCTAGCAAAATCCTGAAACCAAATAGACACATCAATGAAGAAAACAATGGGTTGTAGATTATTGCTTATCCCTTTACCATTACAAGGACACATAAATCCAATGCTTCAACTTGCACAAATCCTTCACTCAAATGGTTTTTCCATAACCATCATTCACACAAGTTTCAACTCCCTTAACCCTTCAAACTACCCTCACTTCAACTTCTGTTGTATCCAAGATGGTTTAAGTGAATCATCTGCTTCAAATCTCTTGAATTTGGTAGTTGAACTCAACACTAGTTGTGTGAAGCCTTTCAAGGAGTGCTTAGGAAAACTACTTTCTGATGTATCTGAAGAACCTACTGCTTGCTTGATATCAGATGCTATGTGTTATTTCACTCAAGATGTTGCTACAAGCTTTAAACTTCCAAGGCTTGTTTTGAGAACTGGTGGTGCATCTTCCTTTGTTGCTTTTGCTGCCTTTCCATTTTTAAGAGAGAAAGAGTATTTGCCTATACAAGGTTAGTTCGTATTTGAATTTTCTAAGTTTTGAATGGACTAAGGGTAGCAATTTAGCCAACAAAAGTTTGTGCACTAGAATTTTAACATTAGTCATATATACTATATGAACTTTACTATGCAAATATGCATCAGCCTAAGAAACTTGTTTACGTAGGTAACAATTATTTTGAGTTTAAGAAATGTGCATGCCAGTCAAAAAAGTTATGCATATTTACATATATAAAAAATATGTGTTATGTTAATTAATTGACAAATTGTTACCGGAATAAGTGGTTAATCAGCTCTAGTTAAGGATGAAATTTTGGAAAAATTTGTGTTCAAAATATGTCTAAAATAATATTTATCCGGTAAACTTTGGGATTCCGTGGCCACTCTCCCTTGAGAGATCGGTTTAAGTTCTAAAAGAAATCTTCAATGTATGTTTAATTACTCTCTATGTATTTCCTCAATTTGTTAATATTTTGTAGTTAGGTTTTTAAACTGAATAATTTTTTGCTTAATATACTTTCCGTTGTTTATCTTTTACTGAATATTCGTTTTGATCATTTATCTTCTTTTTTTATTCGTTTTAGTCATTTATCGGAAGACATTATTTGTCATTTATCTTTATTTGAAAGTTTTGCACCCTCGTTTTGTCACTCTTTACGGTCTTTATGTTTCTACAAGAATGGACAACACTAGCCATCAATTCAGTGTCTATGTGACTGAATTACAATATAACTCTTGCAACTTACATATTCCATTTCTACATGTTGCATTTAGAATCAAAATTGGAGGATGCAGTGAAAGACCTACCACCACTCAGAGTGAAAGACTTACCAATGATCAACACAAAGGAACCAGAGAAATATTACGAGTTAATATGCAATTTTGTCGACAAAACCAAAGCCTCATTAGGAGTGATTTGGAACACCTTTGAAGACTTGGAATCATTACCACTATCAGCACTAAGCCAACAATTTTCAATTCCAATGTTCCCAATAGGCCCTTTTCACAAGTATTTCCCTACTAACAATACATCTTCTTCTAGCAGCTTAATACCACAAGACCAAAATTGCATTTCATGGTTAAACAAACAAAAACCAAAATCTGTGGTTTATGTGAGTTTCGGAAGTGTAGCTTCAATAACCGAGGCGGAGTTTTTGGAGATTGCTTGGGGTTTAGTCAATAGTAATTATCCATTTTTGTGGGTGGTTAGACCGGGGTTAATCGGTGGCCACGAGTGGCTCGGGCCGTTGCCAAATGGGTTCATTGAGAATTTAGAAGGTAGAGGCTATATAGTGAAATGGGCACCACAACAAGAAATTCTAGCTCATCAAGCTGTTGGTTTGTTTTGGACACATAATGGTTGGAATTCAACTTTGGAGAGTGTTTGTGAAGGGGTTCCTATGATATGTATGCCTTGTTTCACTGACCAAAAGGTGAATGCTAGGTATGTGAGTCATGTTTGGAGGATTGGATTGCAATTAGAGAGTGGAATGGAGAGAGGGAAAATAGAGAGGACTATTAGAAAAATTATGGAAGATGATATTGAAGGGAATGAGATTAGAGATAGAGCTTTGAAATTGAAGGAAGAGGCTAGGGTTTGTTTGGAAAAAGGTGGTTCTTCTTGCTCTGCTTTGGAAAGGTTGGTTGTTCATATTTTGTCATTGGTGTCATTTACTTTTGAAGCTTCATAGCTTGGGTCGTTTATGAAAAGGATTGTCATTTCTTTAAGAGCAAGAAATGGTTATGGTGTTGTTGTTTTTTTAGGGAATGGTGTTGTTTTTTTTTTATCTCTCTTTAGTCACGTTAATTAATATAAGTGGCATATTTTCTTTTTGAGGGGTAAGTGATGTATTTTATTTGGTGTTAGAATATGAAGTTAAATTTTTGGGTCTCGTTAACGAGTGGATATAATAATTAGGGGTGCGTAGAGCCTATATTTGGGTTAAACATAAATTGAAAATTGTTTTGGAAAATATCGAGATAAAAATGATTAGGTTTTACGAATCATATATTTGTTGCTATTTGGTAAACTGCACCTAAACCTTATAAATGTTCTTCTGGTGTTACGACAATTAACAAAATAGTTCTGGTCAATCTCTTAACTCAAAGCCCTCTTTTAAGATTGCAGCCCCCTAATCCCTTAGGTGAACCCGAATCTTTAAATGTTTAATCAAGCGTTAATTTAAAATCACAATTATCTATTCCTAGATTAATTTGTTCGATAGAACAATATACTATATCTAAGTCAAAAGTTACTATATCCTTTTCACGCCAAATCCGTCGGCTTTAGGCACAAAAAAAACATGGGTTATGACCACAACGGTGATAAATGTGAAAATAGATGAACCAAAAATATTGATTTTAAAAACGGAAAATGTTAACTTGTGTCATTAGGGCATAAGTTAAAAAATTAAATATAAAAGTTTTTTCTTGAAAATTGTGCATTTAATGTTTTAAAAATTTCAAAAATTATATTTTCAAAATTCATACACTTCAAACAAATACGAATAACTACAAAATTCTAAAAACTTTTTTTTTTGGTACAACTCTTTTCTTTTCTACTTCACACAAATAATAATAACTTGGGTGAAATCTCTTTGTGTGGGAGGAGGAGCTTCTTATTGGCTTGATGGAGGACTTAGAGGGTCATATGGGGTCGAATGAGATGGATGGGTGGGTTTGGAGGGCGGAGGAGGGGGGGAGTGTTCTCGGTGTAGTCATCGTATAAGAAGTTGGAAAAGTTGTTAGTTTGGGAGGAAGGGCGGTCGATACAAGAGAAGAGAGTGTTTGAAGCTATTTGGAAGAGCCCGACACCGTTGAAAGTGGTGGCCATTTCTTGGCAACTTCTTCACAATCGTATCCCAACCCGTCTTAATCTTGCTAGATGAAATGCTCTACCTCCGGAGTCATCTACGGTGTGTGTGTGTGTGTGTGTGTGTGTGTGTGTGTGTGTGTGTGTGTGTTATATGGTCGAGGTGAAGAAACATCTTCACATCACTTTCTTCATTGCGAGGTTGCTAGTTTGATTTGGCAAAAGGTAATGTTGTGGTGGGATTTCTCTTTCATCACTCCTCAGAATTTATGGATCCATTGGGATTGTTGGGGAATGAAGGGTTATGCTAAGAAGGTTTGTAAGGGTCTATGGTTTGTTTGGCATGCGAAGATTTGGGTGATTTGGCATGCTAGAAATAGTAAAATTTACATGAATGTGACTAGTGGAGTTGTTGACATGGTGGAGGAAGTTAAGGTACTTTCTTGGAGATGGAGTCTGACTAGGCTAAAGATTCCAACGTGTATGATTTACGAATGGTGTTGGAATCTGAATGAGTGTATTCGCCGGTAGGAAGAGGTGGGACTGCGGTTTTTTGGCTTTTTATGAAAGGAGTTTGCTGTGATTTTTCTGCTGCTCGTGAGTTTTTCTCTGAGTAAGGGGTGCTGACAGCATTTGGGGCCTGTTTCCTTGGCTGTTTTAAGCCTACTGAACTGAGTGTTGGGCTGTCTGTGTTTTTGTGCTGTTTTTAGGCCATGGAGGTGTTTGAATAGCAGCAGTTTTTTTCTTTTCCCTCTCGGCTCTGTGCTGTTTTTCTGGTGCAGTAATTCCAATTTGGTGCAGCTATCGGAGGGCTGTGATGTGGGAGTATTCATGGGTTGATCCTTTTGTTGTATTGTTTTGGTGAGGGGTCTTATAACCTTGGCATCATGCTTTTGATTGGGCTAGTCTCTTGTTTATGGGGTTCCTTTTGGAATTTGTTTGTATTTTTTTCGGTTGATCCGTATATATACGGGACCTGGTGTTTGTTGCCTTCAGGGCTTTGTCTGCAAATGTCTTTTGTGCGCCTTGCACTCATTCGTCGTGAATAATATTGGCAGTTTAAAAAAAAAACACAAATAATAGTCATTTTGGTCTTTAATGTGTAACAAGTAGTTGTAATAGGTATTCAATGTATGAAAATATCAAATTAGTCTTTGATTGTGCACTTCTTTAATCAAAATAAATAAGCACTTATAAGGACTCATATAACAATAAGTATATTGAGAGACTAATATAACAATATTAACAAATCATTTTAATAAATAAGTATTTTGATTAACAAAGTGCATAATCATAAACTATTTTAAAATTTTGATACATTTAATGACTATTATGACTACTCGTTATACATTTAAGAATCAAAAAGATTATTACCTCAATGGAAATACAATCGGATATATCTGAAAATTTAGAAACCATCTAAAAATGTGGTTGTCTTTGCCAAGAGCTTCACCAATATGAACATCACCCATTGAACTAAACCATTCTTTGTTATATTGTTTAGTTGCACTTAAATCTTCTGCCTTTGGTCTCTTCCATTGTGTATTTCCCACGTTCATAGAGTTAGGAGTTGGTAAGGGACGGGTTTTGCGAGCTGCCAACCAATCATATAACATTGTCTTTGTGCCATCGAAAACAAAGGATTGAGCATCAAGAACATCATTCCAAATTTTGTTTCCAAATACTCTACAGAATACAACATGATCACTTCTTCACCTATTAGTACCTGTAAAATTTTGAAAATTGTATTTATGTTGTCATGACCTTGATTTAATGGGTTACCGATGATATATGTTGCATCCCACATCCTCCATACTTTGCAGCTACTCGGCCATTGAAAAATATAAATGGTAGTTGTCCCGATCATTTGAACTACCTAACAAACAATTTGATGGGCAATTAACCCCTATATCTTTAAGCCTTATTCGAGTCTGTTGTGAAAGTGACTCAAAATTGAAGAAATTGGAGTTCTGATGCTGTCAACATCGGTGGCCGAATTGACTGGCTTGGTGGCCGAATTTGATTGAGTTTTTAGCCCTTTTGATGTATGTTTCTTCGATGGCTGAAGAGCAAATTCGGTGGCCGAATTTGCGGAACAGAAAATAAAAATATAATGTATTTTGGGTTGGATTTGTTCCAATTTTATGAGGGGTACTTTTACTATAAATATAGGTTTTGTATCAGAGTAAACCTTGAGATAGAGGGGGATGAAAACAAGGGTTTAGAAACAAACAACAAACTAGGGTTTGTATAGAGTTTGCTCTTGACAACAAACACTAGGGTTGGGATTGTTTTGATTCACCTTGAACAAAACACTGTTAGGATTGAGTCTCTTGGTCACGGGAAGAGATTGAGACTTCAATAGAATTAGGTTTGAAGACTGATTCTTGTAACTCTCAATATCTCTTTGTAAAGAAACTCATATCATTATAGAGGAACAGAGAGCTAAAAAGGGCTAAAAACATACATCAAAAGGGCTAAAAACTCAGTCATATGACCTACTATGGGCTAAAAATTCTTGACCCCGTTGTACTCTCCCCCATAGTAGGTCATATCTTGTGTTTTCCTTCTTCCTTTTATCTCTTGCTGTTTATTTTTGTTTGAATTATTTTGTCAGCCGCTTGATTTGATTGCTTGGTTTTAATTTGCTTCACGCATCAAGTTTTTATTGGTGTGTTTTTTTCATCGAATTCACAACAAAGTCGAAAGACAATTTCTACTCACACAACAACAAATAAAGTCTTTCACTTTTGAGGGCTTCTTCATTTTTCAAATCAAATCCAAAAATCCTTGCACTTTAAAGTGAATGGTGTCAAGTAGCTCTTATATGCATAAACGGTATGCACTACACATGCTACTACTCACAATAGTCTTCTTTTTTCTATATAAGACGGTCCTCTTGTTACCGAAGAGTACAACGGTGTATTAACAATATGATTGAAAACTTGCGGATTAAAAAGTGAATTAAAAAAAAAATCTATTAATTAATGGTGTAAGAACTCTGCTATTCATAGTCGTAGCAAAACGGCCGGCGCATGTTTTGCCAGAGTGCCAGAAATTTTCAATTCTTTTTGCAAAACGGTCCAACCATGTTATGCTAGAGATTAACCAATTAGACCTTTCAGAAAAAATACTAACAGTATCTTACTTAACAGAATCATTTTAATAATTAAGTTAGTAGCAAAATGAATTATGAGTTTTATGAAGAAAAAAATATCATAAGTGAATTTACTTACCGATCATGTTAACAAATGCCCTTAAAATATTTATTAAAAAAGCAAGAAGTAAAAAATTTGTACTACAAACAACAATTTTTTGACGTTAAAAAAATATTAAATACACACTTTCTCATCATTTTTTAAAATAATATTTTCATTTTATTTTTTTAACAAGTGTCTAAGATACTTATGCATTTTCCATGACTTAATAATAGAAGAATCTTATATATATACATCTCTTTAAATTTTAATCATAACCTCGTGGCTCATTAGACAATATCATACCTTTATCCAGAATTCATCATAATTAAAAAAAGCCAGGATGATGTGATTATTTCTTGTATTTTAAATTAGACTGCAAGCAGCAAATACTAGTAATTAACAAAGTGGATTCAGTAGTAATTGTAATGATTTAGTTAAGCATGCATAATAGACGCCACTAATCATAAAAAGTCATAAATCAAGATTCGATATATGGGTATGTTGTGGACCTTCATGCATGATTGGTTCCAACAAGTGAACATAGTATATGCATGCTAGCTAAGACATCAAATCGTTGAAATTAAGGAACTTTTTTGTTGTGGAAATTCACTCAGGTCAATCATTAAATTAAATTGGAAGAAGAAAAAAAGGATTGTTCATGAATTGAAATAGCCGCAACCTTATAGTTCCACATGCACATGAACCGCGCATCAAGCTAGATCCATACATTCTTTATCAAACAAAAAACCTAATAGATACCTCTCAACAAAAAAACAAACTAATAGATACATGATACATCTCAACATTCATGTATTGTTACAATATATTTGTGTCAATGAATGTTGGTTCGGTTGTTGAAGAGTTAACTTACACTTTTGTAAGAGTGTGACATCAACTCTTCTGTTAGCGTGAGGATCTATAATTTCTCAGTTATTAGTGTTATGAGTCTTGATATATATGATTTAACCCTAATAAAAAATGAATCCAACTAACATAAACTTTTTATTATAAAATAATATATGTTGATGTTGTGCAATCCAATTCCATACCATGAATACATACATAGCAAATCTTGGATACAATCATGTAGAATGTAATCTATCGAATGTACATTTAAATGTGTCTTCCAAATATAAATATATAAGAGTAATGCTATATATCTAGAATAGTTTTATCACAATCTTATCCCGAAAAGCATATAGTCCAGTCAAATTTTGGCTTGGTCGAAAATCATGGAATGTTGATTTTATATATTTTTGTTTAACAAAGCGGTAGTGAAAAAAATTTAAATCTAAGGGACACTAATATGCCAAATCACTCGTGAATCAATCGTAAAAAAAATTTCTCGTTATACGTATCATTACCGAATATATAATGGATGTATATACCATGTGATATCTAGATGTGTTCATGGTACCACGTATCGGCTTATTTGGAGTGTTTGGCTTTTTTCTTTTTTTGTATTTGGGGTTGATTTCCAACCAACACAATCAAACTCAAAGGAGTAACATTCAGATAATAGATTTATGATATGGAATTCGTAAGTATATGAAGCCAAAGAAAATGTGAATTTGGTACTTTTGTAATTTAAAACTAGACTATTATGTCTTATATCTAAATGTTCATGTGGCATAAAATGACATTTAATTATTTTTATATAACTTCTAAAAGAAATTTATGTCTCGAGACCCGGTGACCTCACTCAAACTAACTTGATTATCACCAAATAAAATTGGTTTGAGTTTCATTGAAAAATGTGAATTTTTAACTAACGTGAACAAATAAAATTTGATTGAGACAAATAACATGGTTGACCTAAACTAGTCCAACTAAATCCATGTACGCATATGACCATAAAGCAAATTCACACGATTATGTACCTCAATTAAGTAATAAAAATAATTTTAAATCATAAGATGACTTGGTGGTTTGAGGGAGCTAATAAGGGTTAGACCATTGTTGTGATAAGGAGTTCTTGAATTAGTCTAGTGGAGAAATGGGGTGTCCGGGGTTCGAACATCGGCTCATGCATATAATATGCAAAATCCCTACCAACTAAGCTAAGCTCACAGGGATTATAATTTACAACTAATATTTGTCACAAACCCGTCTAACCATCAACATATTTCCTTGTATTTTTTTTACAGACTAATTAACAGTCAACCCATGGTGGGTTGGGGTTCAACCCATTTCCTAATTCAATATGCCTCATCTCGTTCTATGTGAGTTGATAGTTAGAGGGTTGGAATGTTTTGCCAGGATTAGTATAAAAAGTTGTATAAGTAAATGAGTCGTAAATTTCATCATCGAAACTGTAGTGGTAAGTCATTGTTGTATGGCACTCCACGTGGATACCACATCAATGCCACATAACAAATATCATTTTGGTTGAAATAAAATGAGAGTTAAATGATTATGTTTGGGGACCATCTTGGGATGAAGTGATTGTGTTTATGGATCATTTTGAAAGAGTCAAATTTTAACCAACTATCATTCCTCTCTCCCTTGTTCATATCTCTTCCTTCTTCCTTTGAATCCTTTCTCTTATTTCCCTCTCTCTTCTTCCACAATCTCTCATTTTCTTCTTTCTCCTTCATTCCTCTCTTTACATATCTATCTTATTCTTCTCTCACTTCTATTTTTCTTTTTAAACTTCCTTTCTCATCTTCATCTATCTTCATATTATGTCTCCCTTTTTCCTCTCTTTATCTTCTTACTCACTCTCTTACTAAACTATCTCCCTATCATCCTACTATTTTACATTATAAGTTTGCTTAAAGGTAATTAGATACCTCAAGGTTTCCTTGGCTAAGGATATTTTTCCTAGACTATCTATCCCAAACTAATGGGATATATTGATGCAAACTCTAAAAGGTCAATCAATGAGTTTTTTTTGTTCTAAATATTATATACTCTATCAAATTGGTTGTACTTTATTGTCGCAATAATACTATTCGTCATATTGCAACTAATAATGTAAGGGATCCAAATACTAAGACATTAATTGTTACACAGTGAAGTAGAAGGTCGGGAGTTTACCAATCGACCCCAATAGCCAAACAAGCTTATCTTTTTATTACTAAAAGACAAGGTAGTTTTAAGTTTTGGTTAGGCTTTGTTTGGGAGTTGGGTTTTGGAGGGGAGGGGAGGAAAAAGAAAGGCTTGAGGAGTGGTAAACCCTTATTTGTGAGTTTTAAAAAAACAAGGGAAAGGTTTTGGGGGGTTTTGAAGGGCTTCATTTGTCCAATTTTAGAGTTCCTCCAAATTGGGGGGTTTTGGAGGGTTTAAGATACAAATTGACCATTCTACCCTCACAATAATTCAAAATTCCAATTTTAGCCCTAACCTAATTTCATCTAATTCTAACAATTCATTTCACTGTCACTGTGCGCGCTCTCTCTTCTCCCGACGGCGACGTGAATGGCGATCTCAACATGAACGGCGGCGAACGGCGGAGAACGTAGCTGAACAACGGAGTTTCCTTCATCTCTCTCGATCCTCTTTCTTCTAGTATCATTCTCAAACTCTCTTCCATTCTTTTCCAATATCTTTTCCTTTTGTTATTTCATTCATGAATTGATTTATGTTTTTGCGTACAATCTATGAATCAAACACAAAAATATAAATCAAATCGTGAATCAAACAGCAAAACATAAATCAATTCATGAATGAAATAGCAAAAGGAAAAGAAATTGGAAAAGAATGGAAGAGAGTTTGAGATTGATACCAGAAGAAAGAGGATCCAGAGAGATGAAGGAAACTCCGTTGTTCAGCTACGTTCGCCTCCGTTCATGTTGAGATCGCCATTCACGTCGCCGTCGGGAGAAGAGAGAGCGCGCACAGTGACAGTGAAATGAATTGTTATAATTAGATGAAATTAGGTTAGGGCTAAAATTGGAATTTTGAATTATTGTGAGGGTAGAATGATCAATTTGTATCTTTAACCCTTCAAAACCCCCCAATTTGGGGGAACTCTAAAATTGGACAAATGAAGCCCTTCAAAACCCCCCAAAACCTTTCCCTTGTTTTTTTTAAAACTCACAAACAAGGGTTTACCACTCCACAAGTCTTTTCTTTCCCTCCCCTCCCCTCCAAAACCCAACTCCCAAACAAAGCCTAAGTCGTTGATAAGGTTGTTAATAAGACGTCACACTCTCATTGTATTTTGTATATGTAAATCGATTAGTTGATTGATTCAGTTTGCATATCAATTGATTTTGAGGAAAACATCTATTTTAGTCCCTGAAAGTGTAATTCAATGTCACATTGGTCCCTGGCTCTAACAGAAAGACAATTAATTTCTCGATTGTTTAATCTATTAGTCACTTTAGTCATTGTTATTCCAAAATATGGTCATGTGACGTTTTCTTCCATCATGGATGCTGGTGTGTAAGAAACATAATGTCACTTGGATGTTGATGTGTTTGCGAAGACATAATGTTTTCCCTTAAAAACTCCAATTCGAAAATAGAAAAATCGCTAACCCTAATTTCTTCACATACTTAATTTCTTCTCCTTCTAACCATCCATTCATGGAACAAAACGATGTGGCCCATTGCTACCTCTAGAAGGAGAAGGGAATATGGTTCTCTCAAATATAATGATTCCCAGATTTCTTTAACATATTTCATTAAGGACCACTACCAATTTTGTCAGACCATTATCCCCACTCATTTTAAATTTTAAACTATGAATCATAATAAAACATCAACATGTCTTTAATCTTCTTCTTCACTCTTTGTTTTAACAATATTTAGTTCGTGAACAAATATTGGAATATGGGAATGGAAGAAACTAAGGTTAAAGATGTTTTTTCGTATCGGAGGTCTGATGGAAAATATTATGTCTTCTCTCTCAATTTAGTCTATTAGAGTGTTGAGGTAATGTAATATTTTGAGGAAATTCAAATACTTTTAGGTGAATTTCATTGTTTGAGTGATAATTTGGATCAAAATGATGGAATCTTATGAAGTATTTTGTTTAAGTTAAATTTAGAGAATTTCAAATGACACCTAAAAGCTAAGAAATTCAACTTTCTTCATTCTTATAATTTTTTCAAAATTTGCATTTTGATCCTTGCATTTTTCAAAATTTTCAAATTGACCTCAATAAAAGTACAAAAATTGCAAATTGACCCTATTTTTTCAAAAAATATCAATTGACCCCCTCAAATTTTTTAAAATTTGTAAATTGACCCCTGTTTTCAATTTCCAAATTTGACCCAAAAATGTTGGCAATGAAATTTTTTATTTTTCCATCCAAACAAAAATATTTAGAAATTGTGGCAATTTAATTGAATTGTCTATAATTCTAAATTCTTCAAAATTTCTCAATCCCTTCATTCAAATACACTCTTAATTCTCAACACATCAACAATCGAGACTAAAATAACTAACGCTTTAAAGAATGGAGAACCCAATTGTTGTTTTTATTATAGGATAGACCAATGTGACAATGTTTTACACTTATATAGACCAAAATAGTTATTTCCCTTCATTTTTCTCTCTTTTGGTTATTGTTTCATCTTTTTCTTATTGTAGGGGTTCATTTACCTTTTAATATAGGCAAAAGAATGGGTTATAAAAATACAATGGACCAAGTATCAGAATCTCAATCCGGAAATGGACCTATAAGAAACGTGATTGACGGCTAGACATGGCCACAAAATAAACAAGTCTTAGCCATATCCCATCTAATCCAACCAACAAATTTATACATGCATAATCAAAGAGAGAAACTTAAAAATAAGTAACTCTTGACCATGATGACACCGCAACTACTCATAATAACAACATTGTGACCCTCCACGTGTTGACAACCCATCTCTTGTAACATGTTACTTTAAAGTATTCTGCAGGCATAGCTTAGTATTTTCCTATTGAGAGTGAAAGTCATACAACAATAGAGAGTTTCATCAACCCCATTTGTTTGGGCCAACACACAACCAAGGGGGAATTAATAATTGACCATTACCTTTCACACTTTATGAGTTTTTTGCGCGCCTTATTTAAATTTTAGAATTCGAAATATTGCAATGTGTTTTTAGGTTTTTATGTTGTTTGAATTCTATAATCTAAATAGTATAAGACGCGTGAGAAACTTTTGTTTAAAAAAAGACGCATGAGAAACTTAGAGTAAAAAAAAAAAACAGTCTTAATAATTTAGTTGAAAACCATAGCTCTAACAAATTATGAGTGTGGTACATGTTTTGGCAAAATATACATATTTATTTGATCATTATATTATACTATAGTAGTAATTGGCTTAAACAGAAATATTTAGGACACCCCATTTAATCGCTTTTTAATTAATGGAGTAAAATACAAAAATCAGTCCAAATCAACGAATATATGGCACTCACATTCCTTCAAGAATCCACGATCCCTATTTGCTGTTTCATATCATGTTGACCTTCTCCCAATCCTTAACATGGTAGGTGAGACTCATGAGTGAATGGTGTTGAATTTGATTTTTCCATCTAAAACAAAAATTAAGACCGCAAATTAAGCCAGACCAGGGACATATTTCCTAAAAAAGCCAAGACACTAAATTTTGTTAAAGATATGTTCCCAAAATATCTTACACCACTTAAGTTCTTAAACTCAATTTCGAATAAGCACTACATTGTTTGACTTTGCCTCTCAAAATAATTGTTTGACTTTGATAATTTGGACTACGATTTTACTCCTAATTGAACATTATTGTTTGTCTTTATAGTTACATGTGACTAAAGTGTAGAGCTTATGTGATCTGTTGTTTGGTAAGTACTTTGATGTTTACATTATAAACCAAAAGAATGAAGCTAGCTGGGTGTAGTTCAATCACATGATCACTGTTCGAGTACCATTAGCCCAATTAGTCTTCTCTAGCTGTAGTCCACTACCCCTCTACCCATGGGAGTATAGCAAAAATATTAGACATTTATATAATATTATATTAACAAATTTTATAATATCTACGAAGCATCAATTGTTTTTCTCTAATAATATACATTTATATCAATTATCCTACTATAATATACATTTATAATAACTACTTTTTATTAAAGTCTTTTTTTGGGGTACATTTTATAAAAGTCTTTTAGTAAATATAAAATCATTTTATGGTATTTTTTAGGCCATAAAACTAAGTATCATATGGTAGTAGTATTTTTACTAAGCCATAAAACTAAATATAAATATTTTTTTTTTAAAAGTGAAACCAAAACAAGTAGTACTTTCTTTGCGTACAAAAAAAAGTATTAGTACTTATTTATCGTATTCTATTTTAGGTGAACATCATTCATCATCCAGTTTTATTTCCAGATTTCATCACTTTTTTAGTATTTAGGTGAAAGTGAAACAAATTCTGGTTGAAGAAGCAGTAAATAAAGACTTTGCAGTTTATTTTCCAAAATAGTACGAGGCAGACAAAGTAAATATCACTTTTTTAGTTGCTCATTTATTTTTCTTATCTCTTTGGTTCTATTTCGGTGCTCATTTCTTTTGGCCCTATTTTGAAGCCAATATAATTAAGGTTTCTTTAATTTTCATTGATTTTGCAAGATATTCTCGGTGACCTTTGCCTCCCTTAATCAAAATATACGTGATGGAACCAAATATTTTAATTAGTGGGAGCAGAGTGTTTGTTTGGTTCTTTGACAGAAAATAATTTAGAGTAAATTGATTCTGATTAAAATAAGTTGTTGGTAAAAGATTTTATATTTAAATACTACATTCATATAACAATAAGTTGAATTATTATCTCTTCAAAAAAAAAAAGTTGAATTATTATAAATTTGTGTGTTATAATCAATTATAATATTAAAAACTACAATCGGCGACTTCAAGTAAAATTGTTTTCGGTCTCTAAAATTGATTTCTAAAAAATTATAAAACATAATTTTATATAATTAGAATTGATTATGCCACTTAAAAAAGTAGGGTTTTACTAGAAGACACATTTTATGAAGGTATCTTTTAGCAAGTTATTCTATGAGCATTTGCTAAAAGACACCAACTAATTTTATGAAGGTGTCTTATAGCAAAATTATAACTAAAAAGTGAAAATCACACATTGAGATGTGAGTTGTAAAAGATACCTTCATGGATGGCTTTTAGCAAAACCCTAAAAAGTATTTCCAAACACCTAAACTGAAACCAAACACACTTAAAAACGATAAGCTATGATGACATTGGTAAAATATTGGAGATTGCAAAACTATATCATTATATTCTCAAAAAAATCTATGATACTTCAACAACTAAAAATTATTGTTATGGTGTCTTCAAATTTTAAAATTATCTATTAGTATATTTTTATTATTAACACTATCAAAATTGTTTTCTTATGCATGTGATCACACAATTATTTAATAATTGGTCATTCACGCTTAATTTTGAATAAGAAAAATATAATTCACTCAAGTACTTATAAAAAAAGTACAAATTTAAGTGGGAATCTAATCCACGTAAATCTATCTTTGAGTGAGATAGTTAAAACCATAGTAACCAGGATATAGTTTTACAAAAATTAAATCTTAAAAGATTTAACAAAATTATATTTTAACAAAAACTACACCTTAATTATTTAACAAAACCACATTGCAATTATAATTTTATTAAAACCAAAATCAATACAAACATAAAATAAAGTGAATAAATACAACAAGGGTACTAGGATATTATAAATTACTCGATGAATGTACCCCAAAAACAAAAAGAAAAAGAAAACGAAGTAACATAGATAAAAGTGAGGTGGGGAACAATGCATAAGTTTGACCAAGTCAAAATCAGAAACAAAATCAAATCCCAAATTTCAAAGTATCTTGGTTAGTTGCTTCTTTAAGGAAAAAATTAAAGTGGGAGTTCAGATGGAAGAGGGTAGAAATAGAATAAGGGCTCCACCAACTAGGGTACCTAGAGAATTGGGGGCCCAAAGGGTACCCATCAAAATCCAATCAGAAAATTACTTATTATTTCATCCCCTCAATACATATCCCATTACTCTATGCTTATCAACATCACTCCTATGCTTTTCAATCAAAATTCAAAGCCTAACTGCAACCAATCAACATCTATCAATCTCTCTCCTAATGCCCCTAAACCCTCCCTCCTTTTGTTCCTTCCTATTATTATTTTGAATTGTTTGAAATTGAATTTGGAGGGATAATTGTTCCACCCTTGTAAATGTTATCCACTTGCAAAGTTGTCCTTGTAACCATATGCACAAACCACTTACCATAACAGTTGAGGATCTAGATTGAATCAACAAGTCCTAAATATCTAAATATAAATGCAATTACCTCAAAATATGGTTATAGGTAGAATTTAATGGGTTCCATTTTGTTAATCAATTTTGAAAAATATGTGATAATAATTTTTTTACTTTTAACTTTTGTTAACTAGTTTCTAATAGACACTAGTGTCCCATAAACACTAGTGTCTCCGGGACACTTTTGGAAGTGTCTATGTCCCGGTTAAATATTTAAATATAACTTTTATTATTAAGATTTTTATTATGAAAGATGGAAGATTAGTAATTATCTGGTTTTAGAGAGTAGTTCAATCAATTGAATGGAGCTCTCACTTTTACCGTGATATGACTTCAATTAAGAATGAGATATCCCTTGCCTTATGGATCAACCCAAATTTTATCATGACAAATTAAACCAAAAAGCAGTTAGATTCAGAATGACAATCAAACCAAACCAACGATAAAAGTAAAGGTGTCTGTCTGTAAAGTACAGAAAATGAGCAAAATCTTTATTGCATAGTATAGTAAAAATGAGCTAGGTATTTTACAAAGATATGGGAAAATCCACCCAATCTGCCAAAGCAGTTTTTGCTAGGTTGCCTTGAAACCCGATCATTGTTACACCATCATAACTTGACCCATCAGTCCCATCACCGTAACATGAAAGAACACACTGTGCTAATCTTATTATCAGTACAGCTTAAAATAATAATATTATTAATAAATATAATTAAGAGAGAAAAAAACCTTCCCTAAACTACTATTCTTTCACTGTTACTAACCAGATCCCAAAAGCTAGTACAATCTTTTTTTCCACAAGAACTGGATTTTGCAACTATACTACCAAACAAACACACTATTGATTTTCATCTTTCGCTAAAAAACCAAAATACCATTTTTAAATATGACAACAAACTATTCCACTAATTAATTTCTTCTTCAAAAAGTTCATCATGTAGAATATTTGTTCCTTCTTTAGTTACATGAGTCAGTAAGTCCACTCTTGAGGTAGACGAATTTCACAGCTGGCTGCTTCTTCCCGCCGTGACATTAATAGCTGTTGCTTCAAAAGCGCGTTTCTCCTTGCCAACAACAAATCTACAAAAACAAAATCCAACATAATAAGTTAAAAACAAAAAACGAAAAAGTTTTACTAAGCATATGTTTGTAGCATGGTAGATATTAACAAAAAATCCAATCTATCTTACCATAATCATTAGCAAAAACATTAGTCAAGCGTGGTTGAGTAGTAACATTTCGGTCATCAATGTTCATGTTAAAAGAATTTACTGCCTTAGCCGGTAACATAACAGGTACACAACCTAATCAAAAAACAATACAAAGCACATAAGACACAATTAAACACCAAAAAAGGATTTTGAGAAAGGGGTAAAAATGGAAATAATGAATTTACCAGTTCTCTTGCGTGAATCTGAAGGTGTAGGAGTAGGTGTAGTATCATAATGACGAGGTAAAAATACACCAGTTCCACCAGAAACCTTTTTCACAGAAGATCCACCTTGAACCGGAACCCTAAACCCGGATCCACCAAGTCCATATTGTGGTACCCTTTGGTTTTGCTGAGTTTGTTGAAAAGACAAAGGAACGTTACATCTTCCATTACTACTCTCATAACCAAGTTCACGCCTTCTATTCTGAATCAACAGTAACTGTTGCTGAACCAACCAATTAGGATTCTGTTCCCTTTCCCACACGGAACAACAATCTAATAGCTCTTGTTTTTGTTTCTGTTTCATTTCTCCATTAACCTATACAAAAACAAAAACAACATAACTACAACGTTAGAGAAACTGTTACTAAAGTAAATAAGAAGATAGATTTGATTTGATTTGATTTTTGAACAAGTTTACCATGTTGACATGGGTGGGACCCACTGAGTTGTTCATTTTGAACCTAGCAACTTGACCTGCAGCAGCATAAATAGCTTCCCAAGGGTCAACAAACGGCGCCGTTACCGGCGACGGAACACGAGAGTTTCCGTTAGGACTTCCGTCACCTGAACCGGAACCAGAACCGTTGCTTCGACCAGACCAGCTACCGATTCCACTCAGCGTCGACTGAGGCGACCCTGCCACGTCACGAGTTTTCATGGTAGGTGCTGTGATGAACCCTTGCTTCTGAGTTTCACGGAGAGTGGTTTGACTCAGTCTTTGAGTTAACCCAGCAAAGAAACTTTCTTCTTCGTCGCTGCTGTTTTCTGTTGAATCTGTTAACTCGGTTAACGATTCAAACTCGTAGGGGAACTCAGTGGGGAAACCGAACGCGGCGGCGTCGAACTCAGGTGGAGACCAGAGTGGTTGTTTCGTTGCCATTGACATGTTCGGAGAGAGTAAGGATGTTTGAGACAGATTTTATAAGGTTAAGGTTATAAGTTGACAAAGAAAAAAGAGAATAGAAGAGAGAGGAAAATAAGGTAGTGGATGTGAAGAGGGGAGTTGGAAGAAGAATGTTGAACACAATCTGCTTTTATTAAGGTTTGAAGCTAGTAGTTTAAGACAGTGATATTTTTTTTTTATTTTAATTTTATAATATAATAATGTTGGGGTATGAGAAAATGGAAAATGGGGTTGTGGAAGGTGAAAATAAATTGAATTAAAATAGAAGGGGTGAAGAGTTTATGAGAACAACTGGAAGAATGGCCCAGTGGTTGGAGACATTTGTCCCTATTATTGCATGCATAACCCACCTGCCATTTGTCCCCTCCACACCCTCATCCACTTTAATTATGCTACTAGTAACTTTTAATTTTCAGCTTAATACTCTAACATGTATTCAAAAATTAACCTCTCAAAAAAATTGTATTTAAAATTAAATTAGTTCTATTGGTCAATAAAAAAAATATTGTTGTAAATGGATTATGTGATTACACTATTTTGAACAATTATAAAAAAAAATGGTATAAATAAATAGTTTTATTTTACAAAGGTATATAGAAATAGTTAATATTATGAATGTTGCATTATATGTGTGTTGAGTTTGAGCTTCGGTCCCCAATTTTTTTTATTTATTCAATTTAAAATTAAAATTAAAATTTTAATTATTAAACTATTTGATAAAAAAATGATGTTTATTTTGAGAAAAAAATAAATAATAATAATGTTAAAAATAATGTATATGTAAGTTTTTATATTTACGAATGTCACTGGTATTCTTTTGTTGTCTTATCTGATACTCCCCCGTTCCGCAATAGATGACCTATTTGAAAATGTGCAATTTTGATCTAACTTACTTTGACTGTTTTTTCCTACTAATATACAAAGATAAATAATATCATATAAGATGTCGTTAGATTCGTCTCAATGAGTATTTTCAAAATATCAAATTTTCATAATTTTTTCTAATATATTATTCAAGATATTTAAGCCTAAAGTTATGCATTATCATACGTAATGAGGTCAATATGTCAAGTATTATGAGACGGAGAGAGTATTATATTTAGAGTACTTTTTTTAGGGAATTATATTTAGAGTAATTTTTTAGTCTTTTTAAGTAAAATTGCATTATAATCCAAACACTGTTTTCCCAATGACTTAAAGAAGGAAAATATTAACAAGTGCCACCGGAACACTCGAAGACACTCATTAACAAAACTCTTCAAAGAATTAGACTTACTCATCGATGAACTTTTATTTTTTACGGCTACTGTTGCCTCTACTCAACTAGGTCGTATTTATTTTATTTTTTTGACGTATCTAGTCTAGGTATTTATTGTTTGAAATCAAAATTTTGGATTTGTGTATTAATAAGGGATCTAGGTTCCATTTTAGTACCTGGAGGAGGACTGGTCCCACTCTCTAGTCTTATGTTCTTTCTCTACTTGTTTTTTTAAGTATGAATTGATTTGAGTTTTGGCATTTGGCCAAATTCACCATAGAATATTTTAATTTTAAATTTTTCAATTATGGTTATATTTTCTTTTTCTTGAGAGGTAGGGTTGTATTTTCTGAATATCGATGTTTCTGCCGCCGATAATGCTGGCTTTAATTTCAAGTTTTATTTATGCAAAAAAATTCAAAATATGGGTGGAGTGGGGTCGATATATATATGCAGTGATTTGATTTGGACAATATTCGAATTAAACCAAGATTGACTTTTTATTTGCTAGGAAAATTAATTAAGATTATTTGCACTGGTGATACCGTCACTGTGCCTGCATATGAGGATGATTCCATTTGCACCGTTATTGATAATATTAAAATATTGTTATAATGATTAGTGATTATGCACTTCTCAGCGTGTTGTATAATTTACCTATTTAAACAAGTAATTCTCCCCGATAATATGATCTCAAATATAATGATATTTATTGGCTTATGAGTTGTGACATAGTAGTATATCCTTTGACCTTATGTATTATTTAGTTTGCTTGAGAAATTGGCAAATTACTTATTATTTGATTTGAAGCACAAGGGATAAGAATGAGCATTTTACATCATTAGAAAGAATCATATCTATATGCTATCCCATTCGTAGTGTTACCACAACTATGTTTTGCTTTTTCCACACAGCAAGGTTCCAAGCAACCATTCCCGTTTGCATACTCCAAAAATTTGATGTTATTATTATTTTTCATTTATAGAGAACTCAATTGATATAGATTTCTAGGATTGGACAATTCACTGTTTGCATAATTACATGTCACAAACAATATCTATCACCATATATTGGAACATGCATGTGATTAGATTAAAATTGAGTGTGTAGTCAATATCTAAGGGTTAAAAAATAGAATCTATCCGGATGACTTAATCATTTGAACTACATACTAACTACGGTTCGGTTAATTAACTTTTGTACTAAAAAGTATTCTTCTAATTTGAGCGATTTAAAATAGTTGAACTCTTGACCAAAATAAATAAATAGTTGAACTATAACCTAAAGATATCTTTAGTTCAATGTTCAATTTAATTTTTAAAGCATTACTCTGATTAACTTTTGTACTAAAAAATAAAGAGTTCGAAAAGAGGTAATGTTAAAATAATAAACAAGATCTAATAAAACTATGAAGTAGATACTTCGATGTGGTGTGATTCAGAGTCGATCTAATGCATTTGTAGATTTTTTTTTTTTTTGAGGGATTGTAGATTTAAAGTAGGTTTTAAATTGAGGCATTTTAAGTATGTTGACATAGATACATTAAATTTAAAAAACTAAATGTTTGAATTTATTGAAGGGCATGTTATAATCTAAATATGGGTATCGCTCTCAGTTAGAGTTTGAACATTCGTCAGGTTGTAAAAGTCTCACTTCTTCTGTTAGACTTAACATAACTAGTGCATGAACTTTCTTAAACAGAAATTTAGTTTAATTAATAATACATGTTGAAAATAATATTTAATATAGACATTATTAAGTAAACCATTGAATTGGTCTCTGTTTTTGTAAGTTATTTTTAAACTAGTATTTGACTCTATTAATATTTCAAACTAGTCCATGTATTTGTTGAAAGTTTTTCAATTGGGTCCTTATCTTTATGTTTTTGTCACATGACGAATGACCTAATCGAGAAAATTTTGTCAAATACGAGGATTAGTTTAAAATATCAATAAAGCCAGGAATTAATTTAAAAGTGACATACAAAGACAATGACCAATTTAATTGTTTACTCAATTGTTAAACTTTAAAGTAGCAAAGTAATATTAAATTCTAACACAAAGATAAATTACTTTTTTACTTTTGCATATTATGGTTGCACACAACATTTCTTGATATATTTCCAACTACTGCATCATATTAATACTAATAGAAATATGAAGAGAGAAAAATTTAGGATACCTATAACCAATATATAGAAATATGAAGAGAAAAAAATTTAGGATACCTATAACCAATATAATAGATACCTCAACTTGCAAGATGACAAAAAATATTTAAAAAATTTGACTTACAAAAATATATTTAAAACAAAAAAGATTTGAAGGTCTAATTTAAAGTCTACAACATTCAAAGGTCTAAAGTCCTTGCTTTACCGCTGAGACGGCCCTGCTATGATGCCAACTCTAGAGTGTAATATTTCCATGATGCATATCAGCGTGATATTCAAATTCCTCTTGATAGACGCTGGGCCAAAACCAATCGATTTACTTGTATTCCTCCTGCCAAGTCTTTAGTATTTTGGAGATTGATGCATAATGGAATTGCTATTGATGATAATCTTATCAAAAGAGGATTCAACATATTGTATCTTGCTGAAGTTTATGTGGAAGAAGTTATGAAACTGCATCTCTTTTTTTTTCCTTCATTGTCCATTCTTGGAATATCTATTTGTGATCGAAGTTAGACTTCACAGGTACGTGATCTTGTTCTTGTTGTAGCTATGCATATTTTCTAGGTGCTTTTTCTGCAAATAATGGCATTGTTGCTTCTTTGCGTGCTGAGATTTGTGTTGCAATATTTTCAATTAAACTTGCTCATATGCTAATACTCTAACGGTTCAAGCCTTTTCTAATAGTCATCGTGTTCTTTGAAAGCTTCAAACCAAGTGGAAAACTATCTTCACATTATTAGAAAGAAACTTTAGATTTAGAGTTTCACGTATTTATAGGGTGGGAAATGTTTATGGTGATAGACTAGCAGATGTTGATTTCTTTGTTGATGATTTAGTTTACTAAGTCAAAGTTTGATAGGATTGGACAATGAAGCTCAAAACCCACAATTCATGTTTATAGCATCACTAACCACAAAGAGTGGTAAGCAATATATAGCATGTGGTTTTACTAATAGAAATTATTATTTTCTATAAATACTCATTTTGTACATCGTAAGAAATACATCCAATCAAATACAATGTTATTTTCACTATTTTTATCACTATGCCTTTATCTTAATTTTTTATGTATTTCATAGTTTAGTAGTAAAAAAACCAAAGCAAATCTACTTAACATTCTACTAGAGGAGTAAAGTAATCCACAATTAAAGGACAAAGTTTCTCCCTCGATGTTAATCATTTAAAGAAAGGGGAATCATAGTAGAGAACATAAACCGACAACTCAATTAAATTCTTGTTTCATCAACAAATTTGACATGTCCAATGGGACAGAATGACACTTACCACTAAAAATTTTAGTTCTCGAGATCAAGACTATGTTTGGCGTATTCCCTCTAGGTTAGGAAAAAGTCTTAGCAATATAGATCAACTGTCATTATTAGCAATTATAAGGTCAGACTAACATAGACCAAACAAGTTTATGTTTCAACGAGGGACAAAATTTTTAGTTCTTGTCGAATCTCTTGCTACATGTTCTATATGGTCCATGACAAGTTCTTAAATCAAATAGAATACAAAAAAAAGTTGTCGGGTACTGTGTTATTTAGTAAATCAAACACATCTAAACTATCCTACATTATTCTAAATGTATTGTTGAATTATACTATTTCTTTGTCCCAAATCATAAATCACTTTACAATTTCACACAAGTTAAAAGATATAATAAATTTTGTATGAGAAAGAATTTAAGAGTTAAATTATAAAATTATCCTTTTCTAATTAAATCTTATGTGAAAAATAGATTAAAAGAATTAGTGAATCAGACAATAGTAATACTAAATAATATAAGAGAGAGAGAGAGAAAAACATTGATTTTTAATTTGTATCGTAAAGTGACTTATAAACTATGACAATTGACCAAGAGAATCCTATCCTATTTATGACAAATTCTAGTTTATGATCATGAAGTATAATCGGTACTATACCTTTGATGAGGCCAAGTAAGCTACGAGCTTTCATGTGGACTGTGGAGGATGGCTCCATGATATTTTGCAGTTGCTGATTAGATCTATTGACTTGCACACCGACATATCATTGTGGAGTGTGGATATTTGTCCAGTTAGGGTGTACTGCCTCTCATTTTTATTTGCACGGTAGACATGTTATTTGAATAATTGTTTTTTAAAAGAATTTACAGGACAACCAAATATACTAAAAAATACGGATATTGTCACAAAAATTAAAGCATAAAGAGAGTAAAAATACGATATAAGTATAAAAGAGAAATTTGTTTTAACGTTTGTCGCAAAATAATCGTATAGATATCATTTATATTTTCACAATAGTTACTCTTTCTCGAGTTTGTACAGTATTTTCAAATAAATCTTTTAAATTATGAATATTTTAAAAAGTTTCTTGAAACCGTCAAATTTTCCTCATTTTAATCTTTTGAGTGTCGTAAAGACTAAATTGATTAAATATAAAGACAAAATTGATAGTACACGAATGCAATATAAGGACCTAGTTGATAAAAAGTAGTTAAATATGGTGAGTAACTTGACAATTTAACATAGTTACACAAAGACTGAATTAGTTTGGTTGTTTACTCTATTGTTTTTCGTTGTATTTCTCATCTATTTTCAAACTTGTCTTTTAACATAATTTAAACTTATTGGTATGAGGATTTCATATGGTAATTAGATGGACTTAACCACCAAATTGGTATAAAACTTTGCACGACTTTTAAATAGATCTATGAGATTATAAATATTTCAAAAGATCGTTGATACTATCAAATTTTACTAATGTTCGTTTGTTTGAGAGTATGGTATCCACTAAACTGATACCAAATGATTAAAGACATGAACCAAATGGATAGTAAGTTATGAAAATAGAGTGATCTAATTATTGATGATAAGTGGTTAAATATAGGGATAAACTTGACAATTTAGTAGAGTTAGGTACCTTTTTGAAATATTTATAATCTTAGAGATTAGTTTAAGAGCGCCTTACAAAGTCAAAGACTAATTTAGTTATTTATTATAATTAATTGTGTAGGGTACCTGGCTCTATTAAACTGAATATCACTTAAGAAATTTTGTTTTAAAATGAATATTGATTTCATATTTTTATGTAAAATCAATTAATTTTAAAATTTTTCTTAGATTAATATTAGAGTAAACCACCGATAGTTAATAAGACTAATTTAATAAGAGTACCACGTTATAACACACCAATAGTTAATAAGACGACAATAGTTATGTAAAGACTGAATTAGTTTGGGAGCAATTCTTGCTTGGACACAAACCCAAATAAAATTGATTTGGACACATACACATAAATGTAAAAAATTAAAAGAGAAGTTATTTAGTCACATCATTTATATAATAAAAACTGAATAGATTAAATTTTGAGGGTTTCAATTTTTTGAAAATTTGAAAACTAATTTTTAAAGTTTACGAAGTCTAGTTCTCTTAATCAAGTGATTGAGTACAAATGGTTAATATATTTTACCAAAGAAAGAATTGTTTGGATAACCTGAATTTGATTCGTAAGTGAAATAATTTTTAGTTACACTATACATATATCAAGTCAAACTTTAAATTATTGGAGTCTCATTTCTCTGGAAAACCGAAAAGTTAATTGAAGAAAAAAAAAGAGTCCAGTCCACTTGAGCTTTAATGCATTAAAAATGAACCCCTAAACATAGTAAGCTGATATGTTGCTGTCCATTTCAATTATATGTATTATTATGAAAATGTAACCAAACTACTTATGGGATGGTGAATCGTGAACACAACTCACTCCAATTATTTTTTATAAAAAAAACACTGTTGTTAAATTCCCACAGCTAAATTTTGAGCACTAAAACAATTATGTAGTATACATATTTGTTGTTTTGTTTTTGTAGAAAAGTTTATGAGTAGTCCATGTGAATATAGCTAAGTTGACAGGGGTTTACAATATATATGTAGGGATTAAGGTTCAAATCCTGAATTTTTCACTTATTCGTCTTAGAGTGAAATTTTAGTCACTAATGAGGGGAAAAAAATTATGAGACTACGAGTCTAATTTCAATTGACAAAAATGTCAAAATTATTAATTTGGGTGCTTAGATCAGGGTTCAAACTTCGACTCCTCTACTTATGTGTGTAAATTTTCCAAGATTGTTATTTTTTTCCTTCTACAAAAACAGTCCACATTACCATCATCCACACCATTTCTAATAGGTTTAATATCTTGCCACCATAGTGATTCTTTACAACCCTCCTACCCATCCCCTTCAACCCATGTTTATAAGATAAAACCTTAAACCAAAGACCACTCTCTTATGCCCTTAACCTCCAACACCACTTACCTACAAGACAATATTAAGTTTATGTAACTTGTGAACACCTAACCTGCCCCTTTCGCGGTTAAGACCAACTTTGTTCCACTTAACCCAATGATTTTTTCTTGCCTCGTCACTATCCCACCTCCCTCCCACAAGAATAAGTTAAAAATGGATTCGATTTGAGAAATGATATTATATGGAGCTTCGAAAAAACAAAGAAAGTTGACTGATAATGCAGACAAGGCAACTTAAATGAGAATAAGGTGACCCACCGTAGACAAATTTCTACGTTTTCAAGAGTGTAATTTTTATTTTTATTTTAAATCTTCCTTAATTACAATCTACTATTTCACAAGGTAGATTAAATATTCTTATTTTGATTTATAACAAAAATTTTGTATCTCAAATGCGACATAGGTTTGACCTCTACCGGGTGTGTCAATGTTCCGATTTCAAGGCTACATCAATACGTTTACAAGGTATTATCTATTTTAAGTCTTGAGTGGTCCTCACGGCTTTTTCTTTTATAAATTAGTGGTCAAAATTAAGATATCCTAATGACCTAATCGAAATCTTAAAGCTTCATAAGTTGATCTTCACTTGCTTGCTGATGGAGTAAGTAGAAGTTAGTGACAAAGGTTTCCTAAGTTTTCATAATGTGTGTTGACTTTTTTCACCAAGCGCTTGCTAATGAGCATGCCAATTCACGATCAAGCAGCAAAGATGTGGAAATGGAATAATTAGTTGCACATTTCTTTGAGGCCCACACTTGTACATTGATCAAGGGCTTAAAGCATGCTTGGTTCCCTTGATAATTTAGTCATGATTGCAGAACTAAACAAAAAGTCAACAGAAGTTTATGATCACGGGTATATCCTCTTTATCTTGAGTTGTTGAAAGCAATATTATAAAAACCTATAAATTGGATACAATGGTTTAATCGGTTGAATCATAGTTGAACCTTAAACTGGATGACTAATGGAATAATAACAAAGTACCAACTATTATATATATTTTTGTGAAAAAAATGAAAAAATCTACTCCATTGAACTAGGTTCAATCCAGTTCAATATGATTCAAGTAGACCGGAAAAAAAACGCGACCGATAAATTGATATATTTTTAATTCAACCAACTGAACCAATCAACCTGGTTTAGTTAATACAACATCAGTTTAATGTAATCGAGAGAAATTTTGAAATACATGTAAATTTACGAAAACCAAAATGAAGAAGGGGGAGCATGAGTAGTTCAAACGTAAATTCAATATTAGATTTGATTAATTAAATGACCAAAGCTAAAACCTCACATGCTCGACGTTGAAGGCTAGCTTGCTTATTATGCATTAACAATATGATGAATGTGAGGAATACTTCAAGACTCTTTCTAACACTCACTTTATTATAGAGTGAAATCTTTGCATGTACCGCCATTTTGTGTACGACCCATTCATTCAATAAAATAATGGGTGTTATATAAAATGTTAAAAAGATGACGTTTCTTTAACACTCCTCTAATAAACAAGTGTTTTTTTATATAAAAGAAAAATACTTTAGCGTCGGATGCTCGGTAGTTGTCAAGGAAAGCTTCGAGACTTAGAGAAGGTTGAAAAATGTACTTAACTAATACCCACCAACGAGATCCTAACATCGACTATCTAATTTGAACTTGAATACTTGTGAGACATTAGTTGAATCATTACAAATTGGAACACAACGTCTAATGAAATATATATTGAAAATGTTGTTAATATCATACATATTTGTGATTAATTAATTATTGAAATTGCTTAATGTTACAATTTTGCGTTACAAAAATAATTCATATTTTTTATAAGAAATGTAAAAAAAAGAAAAAATTTCACCGTTTCTACGGTCTTCCGTATTTGCCATGTCCCATATGACATTTTTTACATCCATGCAAATTGCAACAGCCAACAGTGATATTTAGACGTAAAATATTTAAGCCCTGTGCAAACACTATTAAAAAAACATTCAATTCAGTGGTGATTTGATTGGGAAAAAATGAAATACAAAGCCAACCAAATTGTATAGAAGATTAGTATATGAAGATGAAAAAAGATAGATATGAAAGGACAAAACTAAAGAAAGTGAAGTTGCATTTATTGCAACAAATTCCATATGTCCCAATATACACAAAATTCTCGTGAGTATAATAGGAGTAAATAATAGGATAGGAAGTACATGTCATTATTGCGAGCACGGGAATATGATTTTTCTCTATTTTTTTTACCAAACAATTTTTTTTAGTAGAAAAATATTTTTCTTTTTAGGGTAGAGAATGTGATGGAAAATAAAATGACAGTGATATGACTAATAATTAAATGTCGTACTGTATTTATTTTTTAAAATAAAATTAAAATTTATGATAATATCAATATTTAATTTTTTCTATTCATCTTATTGATCTATTACTAGTATTTACTTATTAGAAAAAGAATTAAATGGTATATCAAGAGATTTTGCTAATATGAAACACTCGCGTGTACATAGTTCATAATCGACCTCATTTTCATTACATAAAAATAGTTTATCAATTTATCAATCTAACACATAAATTTTTCTTTCCTATAAATTCCGTTTTCCTCCTCTCTCTCTCTCCACTCCATTCACTACCCACCCCTACTTCACCCCCTCAACTCAACCACATACGTTGTTGCACCATGGAGTGGATCAACCGTGCAAACAATGTGTGGAGGAGTAGGTAGATAGAGATGGTGTGGGAGCAACTACTAGGGGCATTAATACTACCACTAATAAAAATTAGATTAATTTTTTCCATAAAAAAAATTAATCTAAAGTGTCAATAAAGAAGATAAACTATGGATAACTCGTGCTCTTGGTCTTTGTCTCATGTACATAAATATTCCATCCGTTTCTATATCTAAGCATCATTTGACTTTATTTTTGTCCTTAAATATAAATCTCTTTTTCAAATTACTAGATACATCTATTATTTTTTTCCTAAAGATACCCCTAATTAATACTACTAAGCTACCTTGAAATATGAAAAGTCAAATTTAATACACATACAAATAAAGGACAATTTGGTAATTTACTTCGAAAACATAAGAAAATAGTGTGCACAAGAATCCATAAGGTGTAGTTTCTCGTAGAATTTAAGTTTTGAGAAAAGGAAAAAACGAGAGGCTGAGACATCATATTCAAGGAAGGCATGAAATGGCGGGAAGTGTAATAAATGAGCTGAACAAAAGGACAACACCGTTTGTCAAAAGTCGCGCGCTAAGGTTGTCTCTCTTGTCTTGTGGCGGGAAAAAAAAACTAATACTACCACTTTAATTTTGTTCTTACTTCTTAGTGGTAGCCATTTATCTATCTATCCACTTTCTTTGGGTTCCTTCTTCTATCACTTCATTAGTATTTAAACCAGTTTAGGTAGATTTCAACTTTGGTTTATTTAAGTTTGTAAGATTAAAATGATTTTTTAATTTAATTAAGGGTAAAAGACAGGTTTTTAATTCAAGATGTCTTGAATTCAAGTGTCGTTAATGTCTGTGGAGGAAGATCAATTTAAATATTTTTGTAAGTGTTGTTAGATTTATATATATTTCATAATTTTAAGTACTATCTCATATATATTGTATTTTTTATCCAACTTTTGGAAAATTGATTTATATTGTGTTGTGTAGATATATATTTTATGAAATTTATAAGTATTTATTTGTTTTTTTTTTTGACGTAAGTATTTATTTGTTTTTCTTTGCAATATAAAGAATTTGCTTGCTCATGCACATTAGTTTACACACATTTCCGTCCACTTTCTTGTTTATATTCGGACATATCTTTTGTTTTCTTTTTGATTAAAAAATGCATTGGTTTTTAACATAGATCGTAAAAGGAAAAAGAGAAAAGTAAAGTAGAGAAATTGCCGCCAAAGATGGTTTAAGTTTGGCGCCTAAAAAGAAGAGAGAGTGGTCAGTGACGTATGAGCCATCACTTCACATCGAATTATCTGCTATGTTCATATTGTCATAATAATATCTTAAGCTTAAAGTTTACAAACACAGATGATGAGACAGGACAAACCAAACCATATCTGATATCCTCCATTTTCTGTTTCTGTTATTTTATCAAAATAAAAATATTACTCCCATCTGTTCCATAATAGATGACACATTTGACAATATATACTATTGAACTAACATACTTTGACCATACTTTTTTATTAATATATAAAGATAATAATATCATACTATAAGATATCGTTGGATTCGTCTCGATGAATACTTTTAAAATATTAAATTTTTATAATTTTTTCTAATATAGAATTAAAGATAAAAAATGTGCATTGGTATATGTGACAGAGTCAACTGTGTCACTTAATATAGGACAGATGGAGTATTAAATTATAGCAGTGTTATTTAAACACATAATTTTGAGAGTTGCACAACTATTTTTTAAATAACATTTTTAACATTTTTTATCTATTTTTTTGGGAAAAAAAAAATAAAAGATAGTAAAAACATAACATGAATATAAGAATTTTTTTTCAAAAATTGTTTAGAATAATCTTACAAATATCATTTATCTATTGGGGTAATAGTCATTTTGATTCCTAAATGTATAACGACAATAGTTCTTTAATGTATTGAAATTTTAAAATAATATATGTTTCTGCACTTCGTTGGTTAGTCAAAATAGTTTTTGATATTAAATGTTTTATTCATATTATCATATCAATTATTCAGTATACTTATTTATTGTCATTTTCGTCCTTATATGAAAAGAATTATTATAAGTATTGAAATGTTATTTTAGTTTCAATTATTGTTTTGACTAACAAAATGTACAATCGAAGCTCGTCTATTAGGGTTTAGGGTTTCAAATGAAAGCATTGGGAATGAGAGGAGATGTCTCTATGTGTTCTCATGTTTATGAAAATGTGTGGGAAAGTGGAAATGTAAAAAAATGGCCAAAAGATGGAAAAAAAAATCTTCTTAAAAGGTAAACTCGGTGTATTCATGTAAATTTGAACGAGTTCATGCGATTTTATCGAGCTTACCATGTTTGAACTCGATTAAACTCGGTCCATATTCTAATTTGACCAAAAGCATTTTAACATCTGATTTAACACTAATTTGACCCATAAAAACGTAAACGTGCTAACATGCAATTTGTAAAACACGGGTTGACTATTTTCTCTTTGAGTAATGATATTTAAACAAACATTAAATGACTACATCTGTCGTCTCTCTTTTTGTTGGTCAAAGACACGTATATTTTCTTTTTCCCTTCAAACTATCTCGTGTTTGTTCAACTAGTTGTTAACTTCACTCTTTCTTCTTCCTGTTAACCTTTCTTTAGTTATTGAATTTATTTTTTTGTTACAATTAAATTAAATGCGATGAGTAATTTAGAATGAAACTAAACTTTTAAATAATTTTAATAAAAATAAATAAATGTGAATATATGTATATATGTATAATTATCTTAATAATTGTATAATTAATTAATTATACTAATATTTTGTTTCAAAATTATTTTGGTCTTGTTGAGGTCAATTATAAACCAATGAATATGCAAAAACCGATAGACGATTAAGGTCAATCTTTAAGAACTCCAATAGTTTAATCTACAGGTAAAAAGACATACCTAAAATTTGGATGTTCTAAGTTCAAATCTCACTAATATCTTTAGAAGAATGTAAATATAAATCATTTTGTAAATTCTCCTTAAATCTTAAGCCTTCTTTATATACTATGGTACCATCCCCTTAATCTCAATTTTTACCGTGAAAACATGATGAACTTTTACGACAAAAAATGCATATTTTGTTGTTTTTTTAGAAGAAAAGGACGGAACATTATTGACATTTTTTATACCGAATAATGATATTTGTATAATCATTTTGCGACTATTTTTTTTCATAACTTTCTTTTTCATTCTTTTTATTGGACTAAAATGATAAAGAAAGAAATATGGAAAAGGAAAGTAAAAACATAATAAAAGTATAATAGAAAAGTTGTCTAAAATTTGTTCTAAAATAATTGTGCAAATTTCTTCTAGGTCTTCCTCTACATCTTTTGACTCAACTCTCTTACATTTGATCTACTCTTTTTACAACGGCATCCACAAGTATGCTCTTTACATGCTCAAACCATCTAAGCCTATTTTCTACCAACTTTTTCTACTATAGATGCTACTCCCGCCCTCTCTAATGATGTCATTCATAATCCTATCCCGTCTAGACTTACCACTCATCCAACACAACATCATCATCTCTGCTACACTACTTGATTCTCGTGTTGGTTCTTAACCGCCTGACACTCTGTACCAAATATCGTCGATCTGACTAATGTCCGATAAAACTTTTCTTTCAAGTTAAGTGATACTTTCTTATCACACCAAACACGTGAGACTCTTCTCCATTTCAATCGCCCAGATTAAATACAATGATTTGCATCTGAGGCTCTTGTTATTTTGTTTTAATCCTCCAAAATTTATTCATATTTGAATTTGTACTAATAATATATATGTAAAATATTTTATTTCAATCCTTCAAAATAAAGACTAAAATAATTATTACAATGACCAATTTCAATATCAACAAATTTTATAATGACCAAAACAAATCACTAAAGACCAAAAGTAAAAAGTAGGATATTTGGAGGGATTAGAAACAAAATTAAATACTTTTACAAGGATTAAAAATAAATAAAATTTTGTATATTATTATTTACAAGGCTAAAAACATATATAAATCAACATAAAAGTAGGCAATCTTTAAAAAATTTCATGACCGATTCATCTTAGATCAACAAAAATAAATGAGTATAAATCTAAATTCAAGTCATATTAACTTTTATTTTTATCAAACCAACATCAATTAAATCACTATTTAACCATCAAATTAAAGAGGATGACGAATTTCTACTTATGTCTTCATCACGGGTCATAATTTTATATACACTCATCTATTCTAACTACCTATCAAAGTTTATTTTTGGACTAAAACCACCTATCAAAGTTATCCACAGTAGAAACCACTACAAAAATAATGGACAGCAAACAACCAAACAAAGAAACGGCTATGACTTGAGATCACAAAAATCAAACATTTGGATCTTCTATTTCATACTTGACTGTTTTTTTCTCATTGAATATGGACCACCACTACTATGTAAACTGTGTAAAAACTAAAAACCGTACGTAGCTTAATATTCTATTAATATATGATTAAAGAAATGGGTAACCGATTCCGGCAAGAGGACAATAATTCGTGTTAGGATGAAAGTATAGGTGTCTTCATCTCAAACTTTTTATAACATGGGCTAATGTGATCGATCTTACTTTTACATTAGTTTTTTCTATGAAAAAAATGTAGCTTCTGTGTTCTAAAGTCATGGGCAGCACCTATGCTTCCACATGCTCTACTTTTACTATCCCAACTTCAATTCAACGTTGTTTAATTCTAGTAGGTGCTGCGACATTTCTATTTAGGTTATGAAAATTGCTCTTCTACCTTTCGTTTTTGTTTATTTCTTTAATTCAACGTGAGTTAACTCACGCTCGATATTTTTCAGTGTGTGTTAACTCACGTTGACACTTTTAAGATCGATTCAATCACTTTTTAAGTCAGTTCAACCGATTTTAAAAGTGTCAGCATGAGTTAACTTACGCTGAAAAATGTTGAGCGCGAGTTAGCTGACGTTGAATTAGGGGATTCAACAGTTTTGATAGGGAAAAGAACAATTTTCTTAAGTTATACAGCGTATAAGTCACATTTATCACAAAATTGACGGGCATGATACGAAGCAACATTTACATAAGCACTTCTAATACTAAACCAACCCAAATTAACAATCTAATCATACCTAAAGACTTGATTTAGAATGTAATATCTATATGTGAATAGCCTACTATTCACCAGTCTCTATGTGAATTGAGATGCCTTCAAACAAACCAACTTACTCTAGGCGATTTCATAAAAAGGAGTAGTTTTGCTTTCAATGTTCCACATCAGTTCATTGTACGCTTCCTTAACATAATAACCATCATTTTAGGCATATTTATGTTTTAACATTTTACACCACAACCCTCTGTTGGGTTTCAATCCCCAACATCATTTCCATAATAGGGTACATGTACTATGACTATACATAAATTATGTACACTCAAAACCTCTTGGGCCACACCCTAATGGTAGTTTTTCAATAGCCGCACGGCCAAACCAATAATTTTAAATGATAAGTGAGAACTAATTTTTTTTTGTTGATATATCATGTCTTTTTCGTCTGTATATATGCGGTGTTTTTGTTTATAAAATTTAATAAAAAATAATTTATTGTTGGTGGGTTTAAAATGAGATCCTTAATACCTTTACCTTTTGGTTGGTCATAAGAAACCGAACTCATGCACTCCATTGTCAACTCTCTCTCTCCCCTGAAGAAAATTTCATATTCGTCAATAGTACCGTATTAAATGGTCACCTTTAAATTTTTTATTTTTTCCAAGTAGTTCAAACAATTAAATTGTGGAGAAGGGTAGTGTTCGGAGTTTGAACTCCGACCCATGCATATAATATGCAATATCACCTTCAAATTTGATTGCGATATAAATTATAACTTTTTAATTGTACTCTCTAATAGATACTACATGCATAACTCCTAATTTAATATATCTTTGTTTTTCATACAAAATTAATTACATTTTTTATCACGTGTGAAATGATCAAAACGTTATACATTATTATCCCTATTTTTCATTTATAAATTTATCGTAATTTATTTTTTAAAAGAATAAATTTATCTTTATTTTATGGAATGATAAAATATCGAACAATTATGAAACGAAGGTACTACATTAATAATCCAATCTAGTTAACGAGGAACATGTCTTATTGTTCTGCGGGAGAGAGACGGTGTGTCGGGGAACTCTGTTTTAGAAGATTCTTTGAAAAGTGAGTTCCATTTTCACAAACAAAACAGAATCTTTCACCGTTTTGACCAAACTCACTTCTTTTCCATATTCCATCACCAATGTTTCCACCACCGTCATTCACGACAAAAACAAAATCACAACAATATTGGAAACAACTGTTTGAGGAAAACACGGTAATGACACTGGCCACCATAAATATAATTATTCAATCTTAACCACGCTTGCTCATTTTTTGTATTTGCGTCACCCACGTGCAACGATTAATCCACCACACCGGTATAAGAACACAACAGATTACAAAACTTTCTCTAAAAAGATCAACACTTGCATTCATAGATTGAGTTCAAACTCGGGATCCCTGTTTAAAGTTAGAAAATATCTTGGAAAATGCTAACTGATGTCCTTAGACACTTATTAAAGATACCGGTGCCTCCGATGCACTGATTAAAGAAGCAAATATAGTAATATGACATTGAAACTTGTATAGTCTACTCTTCAAAAATCTAAAAAGTGTTATTTTTAATTTAAAACTTTCTTTTTTTGGTACTCTTAACCGGTGTCCCAAAAACCAGACCCAAATATCTTTTACCATCTAATACAACTAGTCTTAAAGTATATATCTTTTACCATCTAATACAACTAGTCTGAAGTGTTTGCTCATAAAATTACTACAGCATGTTTACATTAATTTTTATTTAATGAGCATCACAGCAACTAGATCCAGATTTTTGGAAATAATAATATTAAAAGCCATTCCAAATGGCGAAAAGCCCCAAAACCAGGCTTGCATTCCACTTATCTATTCATATCTTGCATGTGGGAGTCACATAAGTGTTAAATATAATACTAGTGTATAATACAATATAATACATGCATTCATGCATTTAGAGTGAACTCGGTATTGAAGAATTAAGTGTAGCTATCATCAGAAGCAAAATGAGAGAGGATGCATTCAATATTTTTTAATGTAAAACAGGTCATGAATGAATAAATGACTATATATCACATGCATTTATTGAGTAGACAATAATATCAGAACCAATCTTGTCTTTCTCTGTGATAGAATGGCATTAATACAATCATGTCCATCTGCTTAGATACACACTGTATTCATCTTCCTCAAAAACAGAAAAGAAACAGTATATTCATCTAATGTCAGTGACCACAATAAATTTGCTCTGAATTACAAGACAATGACCGTTGAACAAAAGAAAAGTATGGTAGAAAATGAAAACGGTTGCTTGTAATAATGCCACATTAGAGTAAGAGAATCTGTCACAAAATGGAAATTAGAATGTAAATAACTTTTTATTAACTTCATGCAAAATAATACAACATTTGCTGTCCAAGTAGAGTAAAGCAATACAATTGAGTTCCCAATACAATACAATGTGACATCACAGTTTTCTAACCAACATGTTTGTTGGATAAAATAATAAATAGTTTACATTAGATTACAATGAATTGATCACTGCTATACAGTTTTGAGTAATGAAATACACAAGGAAGATATGTATAATAACTAAAATACACAAGGAACATGGTATATAAGAAACGGGGTCTTGTTAGGGGCACTAGTTAAGGAATCAAATGTAGAAAAAAACGTCAAATTTTGTATTGAAAATAACACTTTTTTAACCTTCAAAAAGTAGAATACACAATTTCTAAGACAAAATTTCCTTTTATAATTCTTTAACCAATACCCCGGGACAGTGGTTAACATATTCTATAAGAAAAATAGGGAAAGAGAATCAAGAATCAGTATTGGAATTGATGGGAAGTTGCAGAGAAGGTTGATGATCATTCTTGCTTTTCTCCAAAGATATCTGATTGGCAATGCAAAGAAAAATAATCATTTCATATAGCAGTATGAAGTTATTGAGTAGAGTAAGAAATAAGAACATAGGACTAAAACCTTGGGAGATGAATTTAGGTATATGATGCATTAACTTACCAAGAGAATATCTTCATCAGTACCAAAGGCTTTTCGAGCTTCTTCTAAAGACTTTGAAGATATCCTTTTACGTTTCCTGACAAATTTCAGGGAATTAAAATCAGAAAAAAAGAATTAGGAAATGGTTTATTTACTCATACAATATGCAATATATATATTCCATACTCAAAGCAAATTGTTTAGAGAAATTACATGCATAAATAAAATTGACTAATGTAAATAGTTTTGTTATCCTTTGATACATTAGCAAATTCAGCCACGGTAAAAACGAACTTTAGCTATTATGAATGTACCATGTAAATGTAATAGTACGTAGCTAGAACCAATAGGCATTTGTTACTCAAATGTTAAAGAATATTTAAAAAATCCTTTATGAAAAATTTCATAAACAATGAATAAGTGAGCATTCAGATAAGAAAATCTAGCACAACACTACATCCAGAAATTTTATGTTGGCGTGAATAATGAATTGTAACACCTACACCTGAACATATGTATTATTGGTAATTTCATTAGAAAACTTGTTTGTTGAAAGTTTTTTCCGAGGTTCTCTAAAAGTCTAAACTGTAAAGTTTCAAATTTCATATCATGAATTATTGTTTGTTCGACTCATATTATAGCCAACCAGCACATGAAAGCCACACATTGCCAGAATTCAATCACACCACCACAAAACTACTTGTCGGCCTCTCTCGAGTCTGTTATGAGTCTCACATTACAATCGATATCTGGTATGAGTAATGGGTCTAGGTTCCCCTAGTGATATGCCTTTCTTTAAGAAAATTTCGGTCTCGGTCTTATTTTCTTTCTTATGAGGTCGTATGTAGGAATCAACAAGTCAAAAAGATCACATCTCTTCTGCAGTTTTGATTTTTGAAGGACCCCATCAATTTCTCTAAAAATCTTAATGGTAAGAATTTATTGGACTAGTACTCGGTTGTTAAAGCCAGGCTTCTTAGCCAGAGACTTTACGATCATTCCATAATCCAAGTTGAAAGTTGACGATTCATTAAGGAAGAATGGGAAGAAAAAAAAGATTAGTAGTTACCATCCTTGATTTGAAAATCTATTGATCCATTGCTTCACTACCGCACCTATTAATCTTGTTATGAGATTTGGAAGAAGGGTAAGTTTGTTTAACCTATCAATATTCACGTCTCTATTTCATCATTTAGTAACACTACAAATACATGATCATATGATTTAATAACCTATCTGAAAAAAGCTCAGTCTGCCATTCAGCAAGTGAAGATGATTATAACTGAGAGCACTCAAAAGGTACTAGATAAACTAGATAAAATGTACAAGGGTTTTATTCTTCATGGCTTAGGGATTTTGAAATGTTAGAAATGAAGTTCTAGCCAACTCTAGTATTTCTACTATGGAGCTGATTTATCACTTATTCCAAGTTCTTTTGACCAAAGAATCTCTCAAGTCAGACTCTCAAATAGGTTCTGTTACTATTTTTAACACATTCGGATTGTGCAAGGCGAGGACGAAGACGTGGAAAGGAAAGGGTGGTCATGGTAATTATCCACAATGCTGTAATTTTAAACAGATAAGACATAAGGGGGTGGATGTTGAGAAAAAGGATGACCAAGGCTGCTTTATTTAGTATTGTCTCATCCTCGATACTTCAATACGGTAATTCCTCAGTTTGATTATCTCAGTTTTTCCATTTGGATCTTGAATGCTGGAATATGGTGTATAAGTCTAAATTACTTTTTCTCATTTATCTCCCACAAAACTCCTCATTTCACGACCCTTGCAGATGGTTCAAATGTATTGACACTTGCAGATGGGCCAAACAAAAATTCAGCGGGACAGGTCTTCACTATAAAAGTAATACCTGAAGGTATGGCGGATGGTCTCAAGACTCATCTTGTGGCCAAAGGTTGCACTCAAAATTTTAGCAACTAGACATAAAATATGTGCTTTAGCAACTATATATATGGTTATAAAAAATATAACATGGTCATAAAAATCATCTCTGAAGATGGTTTGGGCAGTTCATCAGAGTCTTTAAAAAATTTAGAATCATTAGAAGTGAAGTGGATTGCACAGTATTTTTTAATTCAGCGGGACAGGTCTTCACTATTTAAGTAATACCTAAAGGTATGGCGGATGGTCTCAAGACTCATCTTGTGGCCAAAGGGTGCACTCAAAATTTTAGCAACTAGACATAAAATATGTGCTTTAACAACTATATATATGGTCATAAAAAATATAACATGGTCATAAAAATCATCTCTGAAGATGGTTTGGGCGGTTCCATAGTTGTCAATGCGGAAATGCGGCGCGGCCACCCCAAAATTTGACGCGGCGTGGGGTGCGGGCGCGTAACGGCCGCTTTTCACTGGCGCGGACACCTATATATTTTATTACTAAAAATACCATACTGTTGCGATAGAAATACTAAAATACCTTAAAATTAATAAAAAATCTGAAGCATTCATAATTTGAAATAAAAACCATAAGTCTTGAGCAACATAAGAGAAGAAGAAGAGATTTGATGTCTCTCTGTACTCTGTAGGCTCAAGGAAGAAGAGATTTGATGTCTCTTTGTTACTCTGTACTCTGTTTCGATCTCAGAAGAGAAGAGAAAGAGAAAGAGGCGCTGCTAGGGTGAAGAGAAATAGAAAGAGGCGCAGCAGTTATAGTGCAGAAAATGCTAGGGTTTTGAAAATGACAAAAAAGTCCTTAAAACGGTTTAAAATGTTGGGGCAAAAACGTCTTTTTGTTTCTATTTGTGGATCGGCGCATCTGACCGCACCGGAGAAAAGCGGCCGCGATTGGCCGCTATGCACAACCGACACGCGCCGTCGCGGACGGACGTGAAGGAGCCAAAAAAACCGCTATCGCGGCGCGGCCGCATTTGACAACTATGGGCGGTTCATCAGAGTCTTTAAAAAAATTAGAATCATTAGAAGTGAAGTGGATTGCACAGTATTTTTTAAGTAATCATCTGATTTGTGTATCTATCTTGTGACTTATGTGGATGATATTATCATAACAGGAGGTGATAATAATGAAATTCAGCATTTAAAGGAGCATATAATTTGTCACTATGAAACAAAAAACTTGGTCATTTGATTGAGACACTTTCTTGGGATTGAAGTTGCTTAGTCAAAGTTTATAATTTCCATCTCTCAAAGAAAGTACGTTTTTGATATTCCCGTGAGACCAGAAAGCTAAACTGTAAGTCAATATCACTCACATGCATGATGGATCTAAGTGTTAAGCTTCTTCCTGAGTCCCGACCAAGGAGATTTTTTTCTCATCTCCAAGTAGATATCAATATCAAATATTAATGGGAATGCTAAATTATCTAACTAACCAGACTAGACATTTCTTTTGTTGTCAATGTGGTAAGCCAATTCCTTAATTCTCTCGAGTTGACCATTCGAATAAAGTTGACAATTTTTTTAGATTCATTGCAGGATCATTAAAGATTATTGTATAATAATAACAAAGGCCATAATGATATTGTTGTCTATACTATTGCAGAGGATATATCCTAGTAGGATATATCTGCCTCAGGCTACTGTGTTCCTTTTGGAGGAAATCCCATTTCATGGAAAAGCAAGAAACAAAATGCAGTTCTGAAGTCAAGTGTTGAAGCAGAATACTTGGCTATGACTCTTACTACAGGTGAACACATGGTTGTAATGACTCATAAAGTAGTTAAAATTTTGTAACATTGGAACTTTTTGAATTGCATCCAGCTTTCCATGAATGAACCAAACATATACTCGGTAATTATATTTTAGGAAATTGAGTTAGCTTAATTACTCTGTTCGAAAATTATATTTTTTTTGTATATAAAATATGATTCTATTGTGTACTTTCACTAACTCGAGCATATTCGGAAATTCTCATCAAACATTCGTCTTACTTGAGTGATTTTAATAATAAGGGTAAAAAATTAATGCACAATTCATTCCTTAAATAATATAAGATATCACACAGTTAGTGGAATGAGGGAAAAGAAGATACCTAGAGCTAGCAGGATCTCTAATTTCAAACATATCTGCTCCAGCGTCAAAGCCACATATCAACACATAGTGACCTGTCAATAGAATATTTATACTCGGTAATTGACTTTATCAATTGAAAAATTTCAAAATGTTAGAATGAATACTACTAATTGATGTATACTTGGTATATGAAAGTTACACCGGAATCAAACTGATCCAAGTTAAGCCACTAAAAGAAGAAATACTCTACTAACATCTATTTTTTCCATCCTCAAGACTTAAATTTGAGACGTCATTTAAGAGTAACCAAAACTCGATTTACCACCCCCCCATCCCCCACCCCCATTGCCTAGATTGAAAAATGAAATATAATAATTTATTGATATATTTGTCTAAACTCGGTATATCAAGTCATTCAGTACATGCACACTGGGTGCGTTAACTAAATAAATCAAAAGGAATGCTAGATAGTAGATACTTATATAGCATAACTGTAACATAGTAACTTTCATTTACAGAATGCACACAAAGTGTATACAAATAAGCTGAGGCAAAAATATGAATGCTCACCCGTGTATTCAGAGTCATTGCTCAAGGCGCCAGGGATATGAACATCTTGCCGAACATAACTGAAACAAAACCTTTTCAGTAGTAGATAGAACGGCCAACAACTAAAGTACAGAAGGAATTATAAGAAAGCTCTACCTTAATTTATTCTGATCAACTAAAGCAATGGCTATATATTTTCCAGACAATATGAGAAAGGAAATCTCTTTTTCACTAATTGACCTGCACTGTACAAAGATGGAAATGTTTGTTGATGATTTATACAGAAGCAACAAAGTCATAAGCAAAGAAAATGTCTGCAGAAAGAAGAAATGAGAAATAATGGCAAAGTTCTGCAAGCCAATTTCTTCCAATCAAAATAAATTTGCTAGAGAATACCATTTTAAAAGCTGTCTAATTCCTAATCCATCATACTCAACGTATGACATTTTCTTTTTCGTCTCCAATAGTGACTGTTAGGAATATAATAGTGGTTAATTAGAGTAGTTAAAGTAGTTAAGAGTTGCTATATTCTTATAGAAGTTAGTTAGTTAGTTGGGATTGTTATAGGGTTGTTAGTTAGTTGGTTAGTTGAGGTTGTTATAGTTATTTGTATAAATAGGAGATCGCAATGTAGAGTTGATCGTCATTGAATATTGTAAACATTGTGAATAGAGTAGTAACTCTATTGTGAAGGAGAAACCCTTGGAGGAGAGATTTCTCTCCTATTCTATCATATTTCTTAATAAAAGTGTTCTTTCTTAGGAACTCAATTCTTGGGTTCCAAACAGTGACAATCTAATAACTTAGAATTATACTTGGGAGATACAATAAAAAAGGTGATGCATACCTGTATATCAATTCCAGCCTTCACCGCATCCTGAAACAGCATATCCACTCTTTCTAGATCATTAGGCAATTCCTCCTTCACAACATTAAAACAAAATCTTATCAACCTAGGGTAATAGATACACAGCACCGAATGAGTGCTGAAGAAAGATCTCTACGGTGAAGTTCTTTCCGAATCTTCAACAAACCAATATCAAATGTAAAAAGCATAAAACCAACATATCATAACCTATAAACTGGTATCCTTTCCAATCAACTGATTAGTCGGGAAACCCTCCCTTAAAAGCCAGTTATCAAGGGACGAAGAACCAAGCCACCAAAATACTTCAACAAGCACCTCATACTGCTTGATGTGGGACTAGGACAAGTCCTATCATAGCACCTTCCCTGAGAGCCGAAATTTCGGCGGCTGGACTCTACGAAGTTTTATCCAGCCTTTATGGTCAGTCCCTCCGTAAGTAGCCCTTTCTGAGGGACTGACAACCAGCTACGATACTAATTGATAAGTATCGAAGCACTTGGAAAACCCTCCCATAAAAGCTGGCTATTAAGGGGGAAGAACCAAACCACTTAAATACTCCACCAAAAATCCCATACTACTCAATGTGATACTTGGGCACCCCATAATACCCAAGTCCAAATTTCCAATAATGATTATTAATAAGACCTGCAACCAAGCAAAGATACATTTTGGGTAAAAACAAAGTCATTTTTCTTTTAAAACTGGTGAATCACCCAACCATGCGCCAAATGTTCTCTTCGATATATTCTTAAAAGAATATATTTCCGACCCACATTTCAAATACTAAAAAAAAGCTTATATCTTCAATTTGTTCAATATATAGACATGAGTGCGCACTGTGCAAAAACATAATGAATTAGAACAAACTTCCATTTGGTGCTCAGAACATCTTTGGAACATCAATTTGCTACTTGAAAGATTATTACATCAATTTAATCGTCACAATAATTTCGAGGCATCCAAATATCGAAAAGTTAAATTTGCAATCACCAGAAATTAACCCTAAGAAAAAATTGGGTGTCACTCAAACATTAAAGAGCTTGTAACCACCTTGTAAAAGGATTCACCACAATAGTTTGGGTTTGCACCAACTGTCACTGTGAAGTAGGAAAAAGTAACAGAAAATCTCTGTAACAAATACGCCAAGTCAACAGTCCAAACGCTGCAAAACAGTAGTCAACAGTGAGAGAAGAAGTCAGAAATCCATCATATATTTTCAATTATGATATTCATCTGGACATTTTGGGGTGAGGGTGTACATGATATTAATCTGTTTTAGTATTTGATTCAGATAACAACAACAACAACCAAGCCTTATCCCACTAAGTGGGCTCAGCAAAATGGATCAAATTGCGCCATAATGTTCTATCATAATTCGATTCAAACCAATAGGAAAATTAAATGCTGTTGTTGGCACTGGATGACATAACCCAGAAAAATTAACAATTCAAATAAACAAAGAATTTGTTTATTCTCCGATTTCTCTCCTGCTTTGAACAATCTGTTTGCACTTTGGTTTTTAACTTAAATCGTGGACAGTGGAAGCAAAGACAAAAATCATGTGCAGAACCAGACTATGTTAATTCCTATACTTTCAATTTCCTATTTACATACTATCAATATATGATAACCAACTTTAAGTTGGTTTATGAACTTTTACCAGCGATAACAAGGATTTTGTCATTTTATGGTTGGTTTAGGTACTTTCCAACTAACATAAAACCCACCGGGTCAGGGGAACCAAAAACAATAAGGAAATCTAAGTCCAATGAATTGAGCAAGGAACCACATAATAGTTCTAACACCACATCTCGACCCTAAACCATAAGAAAGTAGGTCTATGGACCTTTTCCTCTTATAAAGTCCATACTTTGTCCATTATTTCCAGTGCAGGATTCCTATACTCACCTATAACTCAAACTGGGATTCCTAGCTATCTCCCTCTCAAAGTGTGAGTATTGCACACAAACACTTTGTAAAGTAGAAGCCTTTGATGCATTCAACATTGTCACCAAGAGCGAAGCCCACACCCAAGAGCCAGATCTCCTCCAAACTGGGCCATTGATGCTCTCTTCACACTTGTACCAACTCGACGATTCACTTTAATATCACTTGCCGAGTAGGGAGCTAAAACCACCAGGGATATCTACATTCAAACATGACCATTCGCTTTAGTATCACTTGTCAAGTAGGGAGCCTAAAACACTAGGGATATCTACATACAAACACCCAAAAGCTTAAACTTATAGGAGAGTTATTTTATGACAGGATAGCAAAGCCTTTACGAGTGATCAAAAGTTAATTTATCGCATGATATTGAAGCCTTTTATATTGAACTCAAGCACAATATAGGGGCATGTGCATTATCAACAATTCTAGCAAGAATCAAAGAGCCTTTCTATGAGAGGTGTGAGATATGTGACAAAATCACTCAAGTATGGTTTTTTCTACATTACCACTTAATGAATTTGGGGTAATTTACCCCTATCAAAGAAAATACCTTTTTCTTCATCTTTATTTTTACAATCAGTTACAATTTTCATCTCAAGAACATCAAACTTCTTCATCTCCTTCATTCAACATGTGATGCCCATCTCCTTCATTCCAGAAATCGAATCCTACTTGTCATTAGGGGTAAGTTGCCCCCAATTCATCAAGGGGTAATGTATGCCTCACCCTCAAGTATACAGCTGCCTTAATTTAATAGCTCAAGCTTTGGGGATAGTAAACCTTTACCAAAACAATGTATCACATAATTTCAACAACAACAACAACAACAATGGTGTATTATAAAGTAATGATATAGATATACGATATATTAAAACACGTAAAGCAAGATAAGATGATCATCTTAAGGTGATAAGGTGGGAGAGAGATGTATAATCCAAGTGACAGTTATGGGCTAAATAAACTAAAGTGGAAGGCTGATTATCTGTAATATTACTATATTACTCACACACATGGAAAATCCATGTATTTAGGCCAGAAAATTTGATGATACTGAGTTCCAAAATGTAATGTAAAGTTAAATAAGAAACCCTGTCCCCTAACTAACATTTTAAGATTTTGTCAATAGTTTCAATTAAATTAAGACACCGAGGAGAGGAAAGGAGAAGAGGACTAAAGATGTACTTGCATAACCATGGTCTTGCAGTGTATACTCTCACAACTTAGAGTGGAACTCATAGTGAGTCCCACACATTGTTGTTGGTGTGCGTACTGCCTACAATAGGAACTTTAATATTCTTAACCTATTAAAAATGTATCAACTATACTTCTTTCGTAGTTGCATTGGACATAGTCATGTGTATATCATCTAGGATCTTAAAGGATGCCATATAACGTAGTAACGAAAATATCGAGGCTTTTATAAAGTGAAAAGACCTATTTGTGCAGCATAGTTCAGCAAGTGCTTCAATATCGAAGTTGTTGACACCGATAGTTTTCAGAACCATTTCTACACAAGCAAGGCCACAATCCCATGTATATATTTGGTTTATTAGTGGTACCTACACGCATGATCGGGAAGAACTTTACTAACAGCATGTATAATGAATGCAAAATATTTACACTTTGCAGAACAAAATTTCAGCCATTAATCACATGCACCTACTTCATTGAAAAGTGAACGCCGTAACGACGGAGGATGGGAATCTGTGTTACATGATGAATGCTGAAACAGGTATGATTCTATCGTACTCAAATTTTCTCCTTTTAATTCTCTTTCATCTTCAGTCTTAAGAATCTTGTTGAATAGCAGGCATATGGGCCACATCAATGACCAAATTAAATGTGTACAACGTTTACTTCCAAAAAGGGTTCAGAAAATCAGAAGAGTCTCAAGCAAATTGATAGAGTTGCAGTATATACCTACCTGCAGCAGCATTGACATAAAAATTATTAGAAGTCAATCATATAATTCTTTCAAATTCTTTGTAGTTAGGAACACCAATTTCACCGAAGGCTGCAACATAAGAAATTAAGGGTATATTTGGATGGATGAGTTTTGTGCGGAGGGGAAGAGAGGGATAATTTTTCATCTTAAATTAACATTATTCTTATTTGAAAATTGAAAAAAAATGAGGGATTGTCATGAAACCATCCATTCACTGTGTATTCGAGTTTTTGAACTTTCAATACTTGGAGTCTAAAAATGAAAAATTAATGTCCCTACCTGTTCCTCCAACTTTTGTATGAGGATCGTCCAAATTCAATACAAATTGCACAAAATCAAACATAGATGGCCTCCGAAAAGCTTCCCAAACTTGCTTTTACATGAGCAAACATGATTTTTTTAGTTAAAAAGAAAAGTATCATGATTAGTTGTAATATGCAAGAATGAAGTTTACTTCTTAGAAAACGTTTGAACAAAATCTCTAACATGTAGCTTTTGTGATAGGTTGTAGATATTATACTCGAAATTTCATAACAAACTTTCTTTACATAAAGCAAAAGTTGCTTATAAATGTGACCAAGGGAGTAAATCCCTTTATCTTAAACTCAATATTTTCAAGTAAACGTTTGAATTTGCGGTGAATTCCTTCAAATCATGGCATGCTTATGTGATTTTAGCAAAAGCTACAATAAAATCACATACTGACACGGTAATTTTGTCAAACTCACCGCGATTTCAAACATACACTAAACCTTCCATTGTTAAAATTTCAAATGATAAGAAAATTGTATCAGCAAAAGAACACAACGATTGATTTGAAACTAGAAATCAGCAAATTTTCAAAACAAGTATATAAATGCAATAAAATTTCAACAGTTTCATGGAGGTAACAAGATTATGAATTATGATTATCGAATTGAATAACAGAAGTAATTGATATATCATAAGCGAATTCAAACAAAATAATAATTAAGCAATAATTGTATGAACGAATCAGAGATGAAATTGAACGTACAAGGGGAAGAAGGCGCGTGGGGGTGTGTTCAAGCACAGACAGGTTGTTCCAGAATTTTGTTGAATTTGATGATGATTTTCCTTTTGTTTTTTTTTTCCTCCCTTTTTCTACTCTTTATCCTTTTCTTTTTTCTCTCTTTTTGTTTTTATTTTTTTAGTAGATTTATTTTTCTATTTTAGATGGTCAAATTATTACTATACTCCTTCCTACCCTTACCATAAAAGATACTTGAGTAAACGAAAGTTATAGATCAAATAGATCATTGTTTATCTATTTGTTTCTTATAAAAAAGACTCTAAAAAAGTAACAATTTATTTTTGATGCCTGTAATGGTTGTTATAATGAACTATAAAAAGCGATGAAGGAAGTATAAATTTATTTATACTTTAAATATTTGATTTCTCATTTATTAATCTTAAAATGTGAATTTATAACCTCTAAACTATTTGACTAAAAAAAAATAGTGACTCTTTGAAGATGTGAAATTCTTCTCCTCCATAATTTTTTTATTAAAAAAGACATTAACTCATTCAAATTGATAGAATGCATCAAACGATGCACATTCAAAATTGCTGAAAATAAAAAAAGAATGAACCTGAACAAACTCGCAACACTCAGGTTAATAGCATACAACGATAAAATGCTAAAAAATATGACAAATTAAAGTTATGAAACACTTGCTCTCTAACAAGCCGACCCTGTTTTTTTCTCTCTAGGTTTTCTCTTCCAGTTTCTTCATTGAAGGTGGTTTTGGGTCAATTTTAGACCTAAAATCACCATCTTCGTACTTTTTTCTCTCTATTTCAATCTAAATAAGTGATTTTCACATAAATCTATGTTTTTTCTTCATGATTTCGTCATATGAGTGTGGCGGTGTGTTGTTCGTCGTCTTGTGTGTCGTTGTTTGATTTCCCTTTTTGTTGCGGTGTTCATTTGATTCATATTGAAAGATCGATTACTCAATCAAAGATTTGAGCGTCAACATTACAGATCCAGAGACAGGGATATACCAATCACTTTAATCTTATCACATATTTTTGTAGGCATTATAGCGTTATATGATATTAACTTGATGTTGTGAGTTTGAATGCAAATTCATCTTTAACGTTTTTAGCGGTTTTCAATGATGTACTCTATCGATTTGAATGAATGAATATTACAGGAAAAAAAAGTAAACATGTATGAAAATCACTTTTTTTTGACAAAAATATATGAAAATCACTTAAATAAAAGGGAAAAAAAAAAAGAGATATAGGGTTGAGTGACTGATACGTTAGAGAGTGATGAGCAGCACTCCACAGTTAAATCACATCTTGATTGCACACTCCTTTGGGTGTATAGACAGGACAGGAGGTTGCTTAGTTTATTTTTTTCTCTTTAATAAAAAAAGTATAAAAATATTTATCCACAGATTCAACCAGATTTTATCATTATACCACTTTGTTGTTAATTTTTAAAATATCTTTATTATTATTAGCTATATGTTGAAATATATGATTTTATGTATGTGTAAAAAAGTACACACAGTACATGCAATTCTCCTCTCTTTAAAAATACATGTCAATTCTCCTCTAAAAAAATACATTTCAATTCTCTAAAGTCATGAATCCATGACCTGATTCACATGCAAAACAAAATTTTAGGTTGGATCTAATTTATATAATATTTTTTATACTGGTCAGCTAAAAATATTTAATTTGAATCATAATTGATAATATAAAACTTTTCACACCGTGTCATAATTAAACTCGTTGTTCAGTGAAGCTAGCTAGTCTTAATCCTCATTTTGACATTTTTCAAAGTTGGATGGATTCACGTTCACCCAATCACTAGGACAGCTAGGTAGTGGGTGACCAACTATTTGGCAAGACTTAAATGGTGTAATTTCATAAGTTTTAATTTAGTGTGTTTTTAGCGTTTGAATTTAATAATATTTGTGAAACTTCAGTCTTATTTTAGACTGATTTTACTGTAAGGGTTTTTCTATCATGTATAAATTTATACATGTTAAAAAATTTAAAGTAGTAAGTTTGTATTAAAACTTGAATATTTTGAATTGAATACATAACTTTTTATTAAATAGTTGTGGTTTTTCAATAAAATATACCTACTTTTGGTTCCTTTTATTTTTTTGAGAGAACTTTTGGTTCCTTTAACAAGTGCAAAGTTGCACATGTTAGACAAACTCTTACTATAAAATATTATTTTTTATTTTCAGGATAAATAATGATAAAAAACGAAGAATTTTCAAGACCAAAAAGTTGAGCATGACCGTAAGCACGACAATGTGCATGTGCAAAGAAAAGAAGGAAGAAAGGGTAAGAAGTTGAGCATGGTTTGTGCACCTTTCAAGCACGACCGTGTGCATTCCAGAACATAGGAATCCGAAAAGCTGTGAAAGAGCACGACCCCTAAGCACAGTCGTGCGTTCTGTGCAATCAGAAAATGACTGTTATAAACTCTTGCAATTCTGTAGTTTAAGGCTTGTAAATCGAATTTAATGTCTTGTATATAATTTTAGACTATAAATAGAGTCGTATCATACTTGAAAGACATCTTGAAATGTTTGTGAACTTACTCTAAGTTGAAAGCAAAGTTTACATTGTTCTAAGCTTATTGATCTTATTTTTCTGCACTTTATGTTTCTTGTTCTTTACTTTTATGCTCTTTATGGATTCAATGATGAATGACAATAATGATGAGATAATTCCATTTGGTCGTCCTCATGATGCCAATCTTCAAAAACGATTTTGGCCTAATCTATTACCTTGAATGTGATGTTCTATGTTTATTTTGCATACATTTTGAGGCAGATCCACATCTTTATTTCCTATGTGTGATTTAGTCATCTTCTTTGGCTTAAGTTTCATATGTTTATTAATTTATATAATTCTAAATTAATATTGTTTAAGAAAGTTTATGTACTGGTTTGATTGAATAAAAAAGTCTATTTGCTCGTGGCTTTCAAAACTTTTGCAATAGTTTTACTTTACGGCCCGAAGAAACTTGGTTCACATTCCATCTGAGAAAGTTGTAAGAAAATTGATGTTGACACTTCACATAAGGCTGAAAAATACCAGTAAAACACACAAATACCCTCTTGGTAGTTAACCGTCGCCGGTTTATACCATCAGCAGTTAACTACCGAAGTTTTTCCTCGATAGTTAACTGCCGCCGATTTTATCGATAGTTAATTGGCGATGCAATCCTGCACATATGCAAAAACGGAAACACCAGTTTTCCCAGTTTCACCATTTTCCCAAAACTTCTCAAATTCTCTCAAATTCCATTTTGGACGAAAATCAAGTGAATCATCTCCACTTTATCAGAAGGAAGTAGTTTTACTCATTTGTAATCATAATGTTACTTCGTGTAGTTTTTTTGTGTGTAAAGTTTGTAGTTTGCATGTGGTTAGGGTTTATGTATGAATTGACATTTTGATGATTGCATGTGTAGTTTATGCCCTGGTTAGGTTGTGCATTAGCAGGTTCTGCCAATTCAGAACTTCAGGGTGCATCGACATCTAACTGCCGAGGAAAAAGGGAACCGACAACAGTTAACTACCGAGGATTTCCAATTTGACAGCAGCTAACTAGCGAGAGGTATTTTGATGATTGCATGTGTTTTTTGAAGTTGATAAAATAATCACAAGGAATGGGGATTTGAATTGTGACCCTTTAAAAATTAACTTGTAACTTAAAATTAATTCTCAAGTTGTTTTACTTGGAATAGTTAAGTTAGTGGAATGACTTCAAAACGTTCTGAAGTTCTTATGCAAAAACTGCTTAAGAAAATAAATGTGCTTGTGTGTGTAGTGTATACTGAAATTAAAGAGTATAAGGAAGAGAGAAAGAACACACAAAGATTTATAGTGATTCACCCAATGTGGGCTAGTTCTCTCCTCACAATCTTGTAAGAGTTTCCACTATGATGCTTGAGATAACCTCTCAAATCCTGCACCTTACAATCTTTGTTCACCTGAACAATTACAACACATGTATTCTCTAAGGCTCAGCAGGCTTGCACCTTCTTGCTAAGTTACCCACTTAAACTATTACACCTTTTGCTCAAACTAACACTTTAGTACCTCTAAAGTTAGATAAGACTCTCTTTACAATTTAAGTAGAGTTTGAATGATTGAAATCAGACAAGAGAAGAAAGGAGGGAGAAATTATCTTTAACAAGATAAGAGAGAATTGATTTACACTTTAAGAGACAATTTAAAATCTCAGTGATGATCAATTCGAATGCTAAAGCTTCAAACACTTTTCAGATGTTTTCTTGTATGCTTTTTGCAATGGTTCAAGTAATGCTGAGACTTTCACTTCTATTTATAGAGTTCTTAGGCTCTTGTAGTCGTTGGAGGGTGACCAATGATGTTATGCCATGTGTCTTGGGCCCCACTGACTTTTACTTGAAAATTTGGGTAAACATTTTGACCATCAGAATGTTGTTGTGTTATTCAGGATATGAACATTAGAATGTTGCTGTGTTCTTCATCAGAATGTTGATGTTCATCATGACATTCATCTAGGTTCATCATTTATGAGTGTATGATGAGTTTCTAGGTTTATCATCCAATGCGTGCCTTATGATTTTCTGGGCATTATTCATGTGTTGTGTCTTTTGCACAAACATCAGAATGTTGCTGGATAAACTTTTTCCAGATCTGCATTGGATTGTGTGTAGGAGATAGAATAGTGGTTCTGCATCTTCAGGCCCATGCTTTTGCGAGATTTGCATGATATTGTACAATACCAAATCTCATATGTGTCCATCTCTGATTGATTTGGACAAGATCTTTATTTTTGCTTTGCTTTTTAACTTTTCACATACTGTACTGTTCACAGTATAAAGCATGTGCAGAGTTGAACATTCTAACGATCAGAATGTTCCATTTGTTTCACTTAGGATGATTTGTAAGACTTGTAAATGATGTAATCAATCTTAATAGTGAAAATATAACTGAAGTGCAATGATTGCAACGTCTAGGATGATATTCTTATTGGAATACTCCTAGTACTTAAATGTTCATAGTCTTAAATAAACATTGAATATCATTTTTGACATTAACCTCGTAAATGTCTTTATTGCTTGATTGATCCATGCAAATGTACTTTCCTAAACGTTGATTCATGTCACGTGTGACTTGCATGTTCTTGATAATGTTATTGAGTTTCTGGGTTTGTGTAAGAACAACCTTCTGAACTCTGCTTGAACATTCTGATAAACTTTCTGAGCAACATTCTCAACTCAGAGTTAGTTCATGAATTCAAATGTCATTTGATTTCTTGTATCTTGGTATGATTTAAACCTTGTTCATGTCTTAGTAAAACACTCAAGAGCACAAGTTAAATACCAAGAAATTAATCAAAGTCCATTAATTCATTAATCATCAAGGTTTATTATCTTTAAAATTAGTTAGGGATTTTGCCTCAACAATTTTTTAGCCTTCATTATGATGTTAACAACAATTTTCAAGTTGTAAAATGACCACTGTTATCAATAATCATCTAACTTTATTTTCTCTTTTTTCATTTTATTTTTTATCTCCATATTTTCTTCACCAACCAAACCACTGTTAAATAAGGTAGGGAGTAAGATGCCATGTATTATTTTTTCTCAATGACAAAAAGTTACCTTAATTTTTCTAAGAGACTAAGTTGGGTTTTACAAAATTTCTCAAGGATTAAAATGAGCCTTCACTATTTTATTTGTATATTATGTGATTTTCATTGATTGTAATGAAATACTATTTTAATTTATTTTTATAATCTCAAAATTTTTATTAAGGAGGTTTATATTATGTTATTTATATACATATTTCTTTTCAATCATAATTTTCTTTCATTTTTTCTTATATCAAACTACTTACTAATATTTTCTTTTCTCTTTCTGTCTTTCCTTTATCAATTAAACAAAGTGTAAAGCAGGTAGAGATCAACTTATTCCGTTTAGTTTTCTCATAGATTAAAAAACGCTTTTATTTTTTTGAGAAACTAAATTAGATCTTGCAAATTTTCTTAAAAACTAAAATGAGTCTTCACTCCAAAATTTATTCTCCAGTTTCAGTTGACATAAAAAACAGACTTCACTTCATAAAATAGAATCATAACTATATTTTCAAAATTATAATATGTAAGAGAAGAAACGAAGATGATCCATTGTATTTGTAGTATCTGGTTTTTAAATCCTATAAAAACATGTACACATTACATATTTGAAATTTGAAATGATCAAATGGATAGAAAGTCTGGAACCACAAAATCTCCATCCCTAAGTGACTAAAACAATTCTGGTAATCTTGTATCACGTGAAAATAATAAATTCACATTTATGAAACAATCTTGATTTTGAATTTCTATTTGGCTCGGTAAATGTATGAACTACTAAGTGAATGGAAATCATCATATCTATTTGGAGGTGGTCCATGCTATGCTACAATGTTATTATTATTATCTAATACGTTTTTGTCACGAGCAGGGTTCATTTGAATTTGAACTCAACCAATTTTCAATAAGTATATTTGTATTCTTACTTTCTAGAGAATTCAGCCATCTTGATACAGTTTTTTTAAGAGTAGGTACACAAAAGTTGAGCTTTACAAAAGGCAAGCAAAAGTCAAGAACTAACGGTGCCTCTACTTTCACAAATGGATATATTAACCCTACCTTTTTTGCTTTACTTTTAGTCTATTGTCGAAAACAATGTACGAGCCGTTTTAGCCACTCTCACCTTTTGATCCCTATATGGTGGAGTGGATTCTCTCAAAGTGGACTCTTAAATTGGTTTGTGCAACTTATCTTTTACTAAACAAACAAAAGTGTTGGTTAGTTTTTTCTTGACAAGAAAAAAAAGGGTTAACTAACTATAATATGCTCTTTAAATGACTTAGATGATAGTCCATGTGATAAGTGATGATCATCATCTCCGTTTGCTTAATGTCTTAAAACATGCTGCATGGACCAAAAACATGCTGCATGGACCAATTAATTAAGAGTCTTGTCAACTGGTGTCCTTAGAGCAATGATTAAAGAATTCATAAATAAAAATTTTGTTTTGGAAATATAAGATGATATTTTTGATCAAGTAATAATTACACAATTTTTTCATAAAAACTTACTTGTTTTGGATGCTTAATCAATGTCTTTAAAACACTGGTTAACATTCTCCATTAAATAATTATTTTTTTGACAAAGGACCAATTGAATTATTGAATGTAAAATAAATGGTAACATTACCGAGTTAAAAAAAGTCAGATCTTTATATTACACTATAGGTAATCAACTAGAGTTAGTTGATAGGTTACCAAGTTGGTTGGGTAGTTAATTACACCAACTCACTCTTATAAATAAGTCTCTCTATCGTAGCATACCATTTACTCATTCTTTTATAAGTTGTGTTATTTGAACATCTATTTATATGACAACTTTTGAGACAACTAAAATTTTACAAAGAAAATAAGGTATTTACACAAAAATCAAAGCAATAGACAGATAAAGTAAAAACATAATATGAGTATGTGAGAGAAAGTTGTCACAAAAGTTGTTGTTCAAATATCATTTCTCTTCTTTTATCAATATATTCATTGTACCAGGAATCTCTATGAGTATCTCCTACTTGAATACTTTATGCTTGCTTTCTTGCTGATCATTGTGATCTTTGTCCCTACAATTCCATGATTCATAATACGACATCAGAGTGATACCTTTGGGATGAAGATGATGATGCTTCCGCTTTGAGTTCAACATACGATGAAGATGAAGAATCTGGCCGTAAGGAAGTTCTCACACTTTCCGCACAAATTCTTGAATTCTTAGCTTTGCATAATCAATTTGTTTTCGGCTGTTTCAATTCTCCTATAATTTCGGTTTCCAACACTTCAATCGAACCAGAATTTGATGGATTCTCCATCAAGACTGGGGAGATTTCTTGTGTTCTCGTTGCTTCTTCCAGCAACATCGTCGATGACAACGTTTCTGTGTTTGTTGTTCTACAAGATGACGAGAAACAAAAGGTTCTTGAATCTGAATTGAAGACCCGTGACTCTGATTTCGTTCTTTAGAAGTGTCGGAAGATCTCATCACAATATTATCATTGAGATTGTGTAGCTCTGTTTACGACATCGCCACTGTGAGGCCTTTCACCTCTTCTCTGTTGGAAAAAATATGAACAACTCATTTTTGTCGTCAAAAATCAACTTCAATTATCCGATTTACATGATGAATGCATAATCGACTTCAATATTACAAGAATCTCTAAAAAAAAAATTTTTTTTAACACAATATGATTAATTAAATATGAATTTTTATGTTTTTTAAGAGAGATTCTTATAATATTCTAAACGCTTATGTAAAAATTTATTCAAAAATTTGAAGGATACATATGACTTGACTTAAAAGAAGAAATAAAAAATTGTGATTGAAAACTTTTTGACGACTAAAAGTCAACAAAAAATATCAAAGACAAACAAAAAGTTAGAATATTTAAAGGGACAAAAAATATAGGGTTAATATGTCTTTACCCCCTTTAATTTGGGCGAGTTCCAGTTTACCCTTGGTAAAAAAAAAGTTTAGATTCCAACCCTGTAATTTAAGATTCTTTCCTTTTAGACCCTGAGGCCATCTGACTGGACAAAATGCTGACGTGGCATGTTGAGTGGCGCACTGACTGTGCATATCTGATTATGTGGCACACTGACTGTATAATTAATTTTGTTTTTTAAGGGCACACATGGCATCTTGCCTATTTTTTAAAATAAAAAATGAAGTTATATTAATTTAAAAATAATTTTTTTTTCAAAAATCAGAAAATTAATTTTTGAAAATAAAAAATCATAAAAAACAATATATTTTCAAAAAAAATTTAAAAATTATGGAATTTAATTTTTAAAATAAAAAAAGTTCAGGAAAATAAAAAAATTGTAAAAATAAGCAAAAAAAAATCAGGAATTTTGATTTTACAAAAAATATTTTTTGAAAAAATTCAGGAATTTTTTTTACTACGAAAAATATTTTCTAAACTTTTTATATTTTGTATAAAAATGAAAATCAAACTTTTTAATTTCGAAAGAAAAATCTGAACTTTTTCGAATTATATTTTCTTATTATTTTTGAAAATTTTGAAATACATTAAGTTCCAGAATTTTTCATTTTCCTAAATAATAATTATTTTTTTCTAATATTTTATAAAAATTATGGAATAAAATTTCCGGAAAAAAAATCTGATTTCTTTTTTTGAAAAAAATCTGAATTTGTTTCTGATTTTTCGAATTTTTTAAATTTAAACGAAAAAAATTTGATTTTTTCAATTTTGAAAAAATAATCTTAATTTTTTTTCTATTTTTAAAATTAATTTTTAGTTTGTTTATTTTTTTATTCTTAAATTAATATAAATTAAAAAATAAAAGTTAAAAACAAAATTAACTATACAGTCGGTGCGCCACATTATCCATAAATGATGACTCAGCGTGCCACGTCATCATGTTTGCACAGTCAGATGACTTCAGGGTCTAAAACAAAAGATTCTTCAAATTAAAGGGTCTATTTCGAAAGAATCTTCAAATTACAAGGTTAAAATCTAATTCTTTTTTACAGGGGGTAAACCGGAACTCACCTAAATTACAGGGGGTAAAGACATATTACCAACCTAAAAAATAACTAGTAAATAGTATGTTATGAATAAATTACTATTGACCTTGAGTTAATGGCTCATTAAATCATGCGATATATATAGTGGCTAAGTGGTAAACAAGACTAATATCATTCATCGCGAAGTAGGTTGAAATTTTGGGGCACCATTTTTGCATTTCTTGTCAAGTTTCGCTAATCTATTTAAACTTAGATCATATTATTTATTTAAAGATATTTATATGAAATAGACTTTTGAACAGGTTAGCGGGCCATATCAGATTTTCAGAAGATCATATTCAGCCTAAAAAGTAAGCCTATGACAGACCGCATGGTAGACTTGGGCCTTAAATTTGTTGACATACCATGTTTAAGCCTATCTCGGTCTAACATATTCCCACCCCTAGTTTGAACCATGTTATTAGTCAATTGAAATAACCAATAATAAAATATACTAATAAAATGAGAAATATATATTTTCACACACTAAACAAATTGACGCCCTCACAAATCTTTAGGTAAACAATCATTTTAGTCTTTGAATGTGTGAGACACTATCACTATAATCCCTAAATGTATTGAGATTGCAACACATTCTTAGTTCCTCTTTTGTTAGTAATTTTATGGACTAAATTGATCAGCGCAAAACACATTTGAGGATTAAAATGACTCATTAAAGAGACATTTGTGGATGTATTTGTAATTTTGATAATATAAGGATCAACGCAACAACAAGTTACACTCTCCAAAAAGTTCGCTCATTGGAGACCATCCACCCTAACTTAAGCTGGCAAAATCCGATTTCAGTATTACTTTTTTATCTTTTGCTTTCATTTACATTATTCTTAATCAGATATTCTCTACGATTACAGAAACTAATCTTTCAAGCTTTGCCACTGCCTCGTTGGAACCCATCCACCCAAACTTAAGCTGGCAAAATCTTTTTTACTAATGACATTCCATAATGATTAAAAGTATTTTACATAATTTTTTTTGCCTTAATAGTACTACTATTTGTGGGTGCAAATAAATCCCTAGAGATTTCAATTTGCATAAAAATGGCATTTTCCTTTATTACACTCACAAAAGTTGCAACAAATTAAATAAAATGGGAAGCATGGATAATAACACTCTATCTATAACAAAATATAAACAAACAAAATTTCAAAAATAAATGTATTTTATTTAAAATTTAAACAATTTTTTTCTTTTAAAGATATTTTTGCTTATATTTTATTATCGAAGAAGTGATATTTACTATGCATTGAATCTCTTGAAAGTTTTGTTTCCATTGTGGTTCTACTCAACCTATATTAGTTTATGTAACAGCAGAGAAAATCCGATTCCCAAGTAAAGGATACAAAAGTAATTTCAATAGCTCAACTTCTTTCATCTCATCTATATACCATGTTAAAATTCTTTTGTATTTTACTTTATTGACATAAATTTTTGAAAACACCTGCAAGTAGTGTGAGAGCCAAAAGCCATAGAGACGTTATAAGCATTTGGACCATTTTTTCAAACTTTGAAAATGAAATCAAATGAGATAGAGACTGTGTATGTATGTGAGTGAGTGTGTGTGTCTCTGCACAAAGAAGAATCTCATTCTCATCTCACATTCCTTTTCCTAAAAAGCCACACGTCTTCATCATCACACACAACACTTTCCTTTCACACATCCTTAAACAGTTAAAACCAACATCCTATATTTTTTCAAACATGTTTCAACCCATGTTGTTCTTTTTTTCCCGTTGAGTTCTAACAAACCCATTTCACTTTTTCCATTTCAAAAACTTTTCTTACCTCAAAGATGGAAACTTTATCTAAAAATTCTCAAAAGAAAAAAGATGGGTCTTCACGTTCTTCTCTCACTGATTCAAGTGTAGAGTCTAGAACTACAAGTTTCAGTGGATCTAATTCAACCTCATCGATTTCTACTTCAGACGTTGAAGCTAAATCAAATGGTACTCCTCTTGGTTGGCCTATTCTCAAAGCTACACTTTCTAGCTCAAAGCGTTCTTGTTCTTCTGATGACAAAGAAAACAAACACAAATCAAATTTGGAAGTGGAACACACAAAATGTACAACTATGGATGTAAAAGTCTCAGGTTAGTTTTTAATTTGTGATAGTAGCTATACTCTCTAGACTGACACCTCTGATCAAAGGTGTGTCCGGTGTCTGACACTTGTTAGTGTCTGACAACATATGTGATTACATTCAATAGATTGATTTATCAAATTATTACCGACACTTGTTAGTGTCTGACATCGACACATGTGATTATATTCAATTGATTGATTTATCAAATTATTATCGATGTGCACGTGTTGTTGACGTGTTAGTGTTGTGTCCGATGTCTACATATGTGTTGGTTCTTCGTAAGTATCTAACAATGTGTTTTGTTTTATTGTTAATTAAATTGGTTGGAGTCAATAATGTGATTTGAAGTTATTAAGAATGTATGCTTGTTTGTTGTTTTGATTTTTAAATGCTAATTATTGGATTTGTCATTTTTTGGTTTGTAACAGATGTTGATATGATGAAGGAAAGGTTTGCAAAATTGTTGCTTGGTGAAGATATGTCAGGTTCAGGAAAAGGGGTTTGCACTGCTTTGGCAATATCTAATGCCATTACTAATCTTTGTGGTATGTTTGCTGAGATAAATCCATATTGTAGTTGACAAATTTTCTTTTGGTTTGTTTAAGTTGGCAAAGGCTCAAAATTCAAAATTTTCTTTTCACAGTAATGAGAGATAAAGGTGATTTTAGACACATAAAATTGATTTTGACATGTTGGACAATATCTATTTGAGTTGATTAAGCTTCTAGAGTTGATTCTGTCTTAAAATTAAGATTTGTAACTTTGGACTCCAAACGTGTTTTTAACACTTAAATTTAGTGTTCAACTCACGACTTTTTTATGACTGGAGCACTCTTATAAAAATTATGTACCAAAGTATTATCCTTTTGGAATTAATAACACTACTACCACTCTTTTTTTGATTGAACACTCTATCCACTAGTATTGGGACACATGGCATATCAATACCGTCATGTCTTGGATGGTATTGGTGTGCCACGTGTCCCAATACTATTGGTTATAGCATCCAATCAAAAAAAGAGTGGTGGTAATGGTGTTATTAATTTCAAAAGGATGGTACTTTGGTACATAATTTTTTATAAGAGTGTTACAATAGTAAAAAAGCCTTCAAATCACTTTTACATGAATGTATTCAAACATAATCCATTCCACATTGAACTCACTTTTGCAAAATCTATTCAATTGAAATCAATTTTTGTTACTGCAAAACCAAACAAACATTAAATGGTATGATTTATTCAATTCAATTTGAATTTTATGAACATGTAGCTACTGCATTTGGGCAACTATGGAGACTAGAACCACTACCTTGTGAGAAGAAAGAAATGTGGCAAAGAGAGATGGAATGGCTTGTTAGTGTCAGTGATCACATTGTTGAATTAATACCTTCTTGGCAAACATTTCCTGATGGAAAGAAACTTGAGGTAAATTTGGATAAAATCTTAAGTCCAATGCTGAAACTATCACTTCATATATGTGAATTATTATGATTATGATGTTTCTAATACGGTTCATTCTGCAGGTAATGACTTGCAGGCCCAGGACAGATATTTGCATCAACCTTCCAGCCCTTCGCAAACTCGATAACATGCTACTCGTGAGTATCAAATCTCGTTTTTTGTGGCACACTAGTAGTTCTAGTCGGCAGAGACATCATTGAAAGATTGCTTGCAGTTTTCAATTAATTTACGCTTTCTTTTAACACAGGAAATATTAGACAGTTTCACAGCTACAGAATTTTGGTATGTTGATCAAGGAATTGTAGCCCCTGATTCAGAAGGTTCGGCCTCTTTTCGCAAGTCAATTCAGCGGCAAGAAGAGAAGTGGTGGCTCCCCGTTCCTCGTGTTCCCGAAGCAGGTCTCAGTGAGAAGTCTAGAAAGAAGTTGAATCACTCTAGAGAAAGTGCGAGTCAAATTCTCAAAGCAGCTATGTCTATCAACAGTATTGCTTTGGCTGAAATGGAAGTTCCTGAGTCATATTTGGAAACCCTTCCTAAGGTCTCACTTCTAACATAAATAGTCTTTTTTCTCTATAGCTTATTCCATTTTATGACTAAGATAAATAGGGATTCAGATTTACACACAGTCTGGACCATTGATTTGATATAGAAAGACTCAGAATACGTGTTCATTAATTCAATTTCAAACAATCTCATCCATTAATTTAGATTGAATGGTTGAGGTCAGTAACTGTATGATGCAATTACTGCAGGAAACTTGTTTCAGATGAATAGCCAAACAAAGTGTATGAGATCCATTACACTATTATAGACTTAGGAAACTTCTTTGCAAGCGCGCGCCCACACACACGCACACACGATTCTTCTGCATATATGTACAATACTTCCGGTGAAATGTTCTCTAGTTAATCTTCTGTCAATTAATGACATGTGTTGAACATTAATTTGAGTTTTTTAAATTTTATTTTATAAATATTCCCTTATTTACAGAATGGAAGAACTTGCCTCGGAGATTTTATTTACCGATACATCACATCAGATCAATTCTCCTCGGAGTGCCTACTTGATTGTTTAGACCTCTCTTCTGAACATATTGCACTCGAGATTGCGAACCGCGTGGAAGCTGCTATTTATCTATGGCGTCGAAGATCTAACCACAGATCAACGCCTAATCCCAACCGTTCAACTACAAAGTCATCATGGGGGATGGTTAAGGACTTCATGCTTGATGGAGATAAGAGAGAATTGCTAGCACAGAGAGCTGAAAACATTCTAACTTCCTTGAAGCATCGGTTCCCTGGCTTAACTCAAACTACCTTGGATACGAGCAAGATCCAATGCAACAAGGTTCCAATTTTATACAAATTATATATCGTATTATTTCATGATCAATCTTATGACCTTTTTAATATTGACACATTTTACTAAAATATTTCAGGATGTTGGAAAATCTATTCTAGAAAGCTACTCTAGAGTTTTGGAGAGCATGGCTTATAATATTATATCACGCATCGATGATTTGTTATACGTGGATGAGTTAACAAAGCATTCAGATAGATTTGCATTGGTTCCTACAACGGGTAATATGGTTTCTCAGCAGATTTCGCGTCCATTTTCAGTGTCTGTCTCAGGCACTCCACACAAAGCACCATTTGGCACGCCTAAGTTTTCGCCTTCTGTGCCATTGATTAGTCCTGTAAGAGGGGAGAGAACTCCTTTCCTCCACAACAACAACAACAACAATGTCAACAACAACAAACCTCAGCGTCGCGGCTTTGGTGTGAGAAGAGCTTTGTCAAATTATCTTGGTGTTGAGAGTAAAACAAAGACATGTGCCAATTCAACTGAGGTTAATGGTTCAAACCCAAGTAGCAAGAAAACAGAACAAGCTCAAAAGGAAACATGTGCTGTGAAATTCGGTTGAACATAAAGTCTTGTATCCATTCACCAATATTTTATTTGTTAGTAGTTGAGAATTCAAATTCATAGTTATTATATTACTTAAATCTGAAGTAGTAGTTGGTATTTATATATTTGAATTCAAATATGTTTGAAATCGTGTTTAAATGATATTTCAGCAATTAATTGCATGAAATCATATTTCCTTTTCGTAGTTATATATCAAACCAATATAAGAGACGGATGATCCAAATTTCATTAGGCTTATATATGTATTCTGAAATGATAAATGAGCTCTTGGGAAAACATAAACATCGTATTTTTATATGATTTTTGTTCACATAATTCTTTTTTAATCTCCGGATTCAACATCGACATTTTTTGTATACGGTGTTTATTTTTGTGTGTCTGTGTAACATAGCTCATACCAATATAAGTTGGTCTAGTTGGTACTCATCCAAATTCCGCTGTCGATATGACGACTACAATAGATATGTGATTACTTTTGTCCGACACTTGTTGAGTCTCAGCCCATCTTACTACCAACTCATCTACATTATTTTCTTAAAAAAAGATTGAAGTATTAGAATGTGAGATTATTCTTACATGATCATAAGATCAAAAATAAATTCGTTAGACACATTCACGAAATGTTAATTTTACCTTTTAGTTGAAGAGGTTGAGTAACTCAACCAATTTGAATAATGGATAAGAAATTTGAGGTCTTCGTTTTAAACTAGGATGAAGAAGAAACAAATTAATCTAACAACTAATCACTAACATTCACCATTAATTTCTTTTTAAAGAATTTACTTGTTAATCTTTTAGTTATTTCAAAAATTAGTTCAAAACTTTGCTTTATGTAAGCGGGTCTAAAATTTATTCCCATATTATGGTTCTATTTGATAAAAAATAGCGGATCAACTTATAATGGTTGATTTATAAGTTAGCTTATAACTAATAATATATAAGCTAACCGATTGAATTTGTAGTATTTAGTAAAATTAGTGGCTGAAGTAGTTTATAAATATGAAAAAATGACATAAAAAATCGTTACAAGCTCATGAAAATAAACTATAACGACAATTACCAAACATATTTTGTGTTTAATCATACCAGTTAAGTATAACATCAAATTTATGTTTTAACAAACATACCCTAATGTGTGTAAAAACTTTCAAAAAAATTGAAAAAATAAAACATATCCAAAAAGAGGCATTCCAAGAATTGAACTCGGGACCTCTCGCACCCTAAGCGAGAATCATACCACTAGACCAAATGCCCTTATGGGAGAAAATCAACAAAAACATCTTTTTCAAACCTTAATGCTAAAGCAACAAAAACACTCACCTTAAATCAAAACAATCTCAAGTCTCTATAAACCATCACCAACCTCAAACAAACAAACCCAGCAAAAACACTGAAACACACACAAAAATGACCCTCTCATCATCCATCACTTCCGTCCACATAACAGCCCTAGACGCAATCACAAACGTAAACTCCCTCTTCACCCTCGGCGTATTCATCGGCCTCTCTTTCAACCCAAACGACCCCTCCAACACTCTCAACACAGACCCCTCCTGTGTCCCCACCACCGCCATCGCCGAAAACCTCGTAGCATTTCATGTCTACTCATTCAGCTCATTCCTCTTCTCTAGTCTCATCGCTCTTGCACTCAAACAAACCATTCGTCTTTCAAGAACTTCCTCTCATGTTGCTCATGTTAATGGATCTGTGCTAAGAGTTGGGATGCTTGTTTCTGGGATTGGATCTGTTTTAGGATGTGCGTTTCTTATGCTTGCTCTAGTGAATGTTGTGCAGATTAAGCTTGGGACTGTTGCTTGTGGGAGTCAACATGCTTTGGCTGCTGTTGTTCCGCTTTTTGTTTTTGTTCCCATTTCGCTTTGTGTTTATGTTACTGTTGTTGTTTATGCTTTTACTCGTTAGGTTTTGATCAAATAATTGTTGTTCGATTCAAGCAGAGTTCTCTGTTTTTTTTGAGTTGTCTATTATGATCTCTGTAGCATGCTACCGACAACACCAACACATCTGATTGAAAGTATGTCCAGTGTTTGACATGTGTATGTGTCTAAAATGTATATGACACTGACGCATTGATTACATTGAATCATGTTATTGTCTCAAAATTTTATCTGTGTGTCAATGTTTATGTCGTGTTTGGTGTTTATGTGTTTGTGTCTGTGTTCGTGCTTCATAGGCTATGCTGTGTGATTATTGCTGTTGTAAAATTTATTTATTTGTTTTGTAAACGAAAAGTTTAGGAGAGTTGGATCTTAGATGCGTACTAAGATAAGGGCATGCCTAGTTTTATGCTTAGGGATTATCTATCACTGAGATTTTTTAATGTTGATAGCGGGAGTTGAACTCATGCATTTGCGGGATATGAGTCAATTTCTTATCAACTTGAAGAAACTCGGTTGGTTGTTGAAAGGTTTAACATTACTTTGAGATGATTGGAATGTTATGAAAATTTGAGGGAAACATTGGATATGTATTGTAATTTGTTAATTTAGGAAAATTGAATTGAATATTGGACCACTGATTTGAAAACCTGACCAACAATTTGTTCACTTAAGTGTATGTTGGTGATTGCTCATCTCTCCCCTATATCACATTTGTCAACATGCATTATCAGAAGCTGTCTTCTGGCAGTGTATTTAGTATTTACAGATAAAATTAGCTTCAAGTAAAATTCACATTTGTAGGGGGTTGGATGAGGAATCACCGTGTATATGTTTGGATTCACGAAGCTCATTTAATTTGAAATTTAGACAAATAGATTTGTGATTCTGGGATCTTGGGTAGAAATAAACGATATTTTAGCGGGTAAACTAATGCCTCAACTGACAAAAGAATCCTCATATGTCATCGGAAGATAGATTATTATGACCTATACATGGGATTCAAGTATCCACCTCAAAGGAAACTTGTTTGTGGGAGTGTTAGAATCATGGTGAGCCAACATGATCTTGGCAAAAGTTACTATTACACTAAGTGGTTGTTGATTCGATGAGCATTGATAAAATAGTGATATGTTCTGAAATGGAAGTGGTACTTTGATGATGAGATTCTTATCACTGTCAATACAACTATTTTATATCTGAAGTATGAACAAAATATTTTGGCATGAGTAATAATTATAGGCTGGGTTATGAACAAGTATGGGATGTGTTTATTTTGCAAATAAACTGTGGGTAGGCATTTCTCATGACTGCACTGTTCTATTTTTGTCTATCCATTGTCACATTAGTACGGGGAAATCTGACATTTTAAAATAGAAAGTTGATTGGAAGAGGAAGAATTGAAAACAAATTTTAGGTGATAAAACCATTGCCATATATGGATTATACAGTTTCCACCACATTATCAACTTCTAGCAATAGCAAATTATTAGAACATGGATTACATCATATACCGTGCTCTATAAAAGGTTGCAAGCTGGGAGTGTATAAATAATGAGTAATGCTTTTCTTGTGAGGAAAATAACGAGTAAATGATGTTCACCAAATAAATGTTGTCCTTTTTTTTTTCTTCTTTTTTTTTCCTTTTTTTATTTTAAAAATTAGAGTATAGTGTATAAGATAAAAGTTTAAATGTACTTTTGACCTTTTAAATTTTTCAATTGTCTTATTTTGATCCCCTAATTTCAATCATGTGATTTTGACTCATATTCACTCCCCTTTCTTATTTACCAGCTATGTCGTTAAAATGAGCCACGTCTCTACTTTTTGGTTAAAATAGAACCTGGGTGGGGTAAATATGAGGCGTACAAACTGTGCAACTAAATCAAAATTGAACAATTGAAAAATTTGAGAGATCTAAAGAATATTTAAGCCTAAGAACACAAGTGAAACATAGAGATAGAAGTATATGGTGTCCAAATTTCATGGTTAAATAACATAATACATAAATAATTATGTAACAATTTTATCACATACATTATTTATCTGTGGTATGATGTACCCCTTTGGACACTCGTTAAAGTAAATGTACCGAGAATAGCTTGACATTTGTGTAATTCATTCTTTCAAATATACTTTATTCGGTTCTTAATATAAGAAGAAAAATCAAAAAACATCAAAACCAATGCAATCATTAATTAGTGTAACTTTTTAAATATTTTTACAAGTGAGCGATGCTAAATGGCACAAGGCCCTCAATGCATGAAGTCGCACGACTTGTTAAACTACGTACAATTTACTTTATTATTAGACTTATTGGCTAACTTATTGGTATTTTTGTGTTCTTATATATAACATATAGTAAAAAAAAAATTAATGTTAGCAAAGAGATATCATACACATCTAATAATATCCACCTTTCCACATGTCAATGGTGAGGTGATGCAAAGACATGCATGATTTGGAAAACACACAACATGGAAACGTGTTTTTACACTTTAGAGACATATTTGACCATCTTGACTCAAATTAAAATTAAGATAAACATCAAACAATAATTATATAGTGATTCGTGCATATTTGACGACATAATTTGTCGTGCACTGTAGCATTTTCCTTTACAAATATACCCTCATAAAAAGTTGTGAAGCATTAAATACACTTACTAATATTAAAAACAAAAATATTAAATAATGGGTAAAAAAGTTTTTTAAGCGATAACTACACCTTAAAACTTATGATATTTTCTTATAATTAGGACCAATTTTTTTATTTTTTTTTGAAAATTTTCTTATATATAGAATTGGAGGGAGTACTTGTTAGCCCCACCCTGTTTTACTTTTTACTCAAAAAATGAAAGAGGAGTTTAATGGAGGAATAAATGTTTGGTCAATTTTATTCACTTAGAAGTTACTCCTCCGGTCCTATTTATAAGAGAAACTTAGGTCAACAAAAGTTGATGTATCTAGTTAAAAATTCAGTCCAAATACATTAAATTTTGTTGACCTAACTTTTTCTTATAAATAGGACCGGAAGGAGTATTATAATTAATGTCAGAACCTAACTTCATGTTTAGCATCAACTTTTCCAAAATCTTATAAATGCGACAACTTTTCCAAAATCTTCTTCAAAATAAGGCCATGTTTAGCATGGGGCAATTGTAAAACTTCCCCATCTTAGACTCATCTAAATTGAATCATTGATTTAATATAATATAATGAGGACGGTTGAGCTCGTATGTTCTTTTTTACCTGCAACTTGTACGGGTCAACTTGATTACATGGATTTTTAAAAAGTAAGATGGAACACTAACTGAATCAATTTGAGGGAACTGGATTGCGTTTTTTTATTGTACTTCTATTTTCAGAATTTTTCATTATATTCTTCATAAATGTAATTTCCTTTTC
>Ga0228710_1000080_pt1 | contig 76470 bp, 47 predicted proteins | sample MedpolnodulmetaG_FD_177995 | JGI IMG/M metagenome (GOLD analysis project Ga0228710, IMG submission 177995) | Root nodule microbial communities from Medicago polymorpha collected in Santa Monica, California, United States - pink nodules | ecosystem: Host-associated > Plants > Roots > Nodule...
TCTCCAAGTGGCAACGGAACGAAGACTTAGCCATGTTATTTTTGAGCTGGATGCGCAGGTTGTGGTTAATTGCTTCAAAGGAATATCTGTTTTATCTAGTATCTCCCCTTTTATTAGGGACTGTCACAATTTGTATGCCAATATGGCTGATGTCTCTGTTGTTTTTACTAGTCGTTATTGTAATGAGGCTGCGCATGAGCTTGCTCAGGCTGCCAAAACTTTGGGGACTCGTACTTGGGAGGGAAATTCCGAAAATCCTTTGGTATGGCCCTTGTATGATTCTGTTCTGTTCTCTTAATATATGAAAGTTGAATTTCAAAAAAAAAAAAAAAAACCTCCTTGGTGGATGACAACCGCTAGCTCACATTTCTGTTACGATGATTGCGTTGCAACTGTGTATTGACCTTAAGTACAATATCATTGTAAGAAATCCAATGTGCTTTTAATAATTTATTAGTTATGGTGTCAATTGTTGCGCATAATACAAAACCGAAAAATGAAAATCTTGTTCAACTATGAAAAATCAATAATTGAAATAAGTTAATTATGAAAAATAAAAAATAAAACTGATTTAATGGAGCCGTTTCATCATAAATCATATATCCTCCCATCCATGGGAGCTTCTATGGTGCAGTTAGGAAACTGACTTTTTTGGGAAAGTTAATTTTGATCTTAATGTTTGATTCATTTTTAAATTGTTGATTACTGATTAATGATACTTAGTAATTCATCTAGTAATGCTTGCAACATTTTGGACTTTGTACTATTTTATCATTGGCATCTTTAACATGCAAATAGAGTTGATGATATTATGTGATAGTCTTAAGTGTTACACTTTGTGGGGTTTTACAGGTAGGATAAAATTAGATTAAGTGTAGTCTTGTTAATCTGATTAATTGATGATACTATGAGGACTAAACTTTTGATGTCATTGTACAAACAATGGGTTGTTACTACATTTTTTATGCTACAGTGTTAACTTCATCAGAAAAGTCATTCTTATGACTTCACCATAGAATTTTCCCCCATTTATAAGAGTTGCCATGACAACAACATACATAGATGAGAATCGTAAAGGGGAAGGGGAAGGGTATATGACCATGATAGTCGCACAGCTCAATGGAAAGTGGATAAAATAAGTCCTTTCTTTTTATAATGTTACAAAGCTTACTTCTACTTGCGGACTAGTTAACTACCGCCTGCTGGTTTATAACTAAAAAACACGCCGACAGCTAGCTGCCGTTGGGTTTCTTGGTCATTTACATGTGTTACTAAGACACAATGAATGTCAAAAAAGCAATCTTCATGGAGAATTGCCTCCAGAGAAAACATATGGAATAGTAATTTTAAAGTAAACTCTTTTTTTTTTTTAACTAAAATACTTTATTTTTTAACAAAACTATATATACTTTCAAAATAGTTTTATTGTTATATTAATAAAAAAGATTATTACTCACTATTAAATAGTAAGTTTTGTTCAAAAATTTCTAGTAAAAAAATACTTTTCTTAAAACTTTATTGATAGCTTATTATATTCAATCAGGTATTATTAGTACTACGAACCGAAGCTCTCTACCCCTATACGTACCGAATTCTTCTCATGCAGCGTACCGCGAACCCGTACCAGTACCTCGTACTAGAGCGAATTACGAATTATGTGACTATGTGTGGGCTCTATAAATACAATACCAACCAACGAACCCTTCTAACATTCTTTTGTTTTGAATCATTTTTCATTTCCTTTGCTCAAAACAAAGCAAGAAGATTATTTGTTAGATTTCGAGGGGAGCAAAGCTAAGCTTCAATACTCAATGCCATGTGTGGTGAAATTTGGTCTCTTTTCTAAGGAAACAAAGCCTTCAATGGCATGAACATAGCATTTCCAAAGTTGCAGGATCCATATTTAAGGCTTTTGCACCTCCGTATGATTTTCCTATTTATGAACAAATTACATAGATTTATAGCATATTGCTTGTTCAATTTTTATGATGATTATAAACACTCACAACTTTGGCTAATGACTCAATGCTGGGAAGTGTCCAAAACATACATACAGATGATGGAACACTCACAACTTCTACAGTTTTGTTTACATATAAATTATATAAGTTTTAGTTTCAAGCGTCTGCATGACAATTTTTATTATATATGTTATATGTGCAGCTTGAAACCATGGTTTTCTATCAGTTTTGCTCCTTTATACATCAACAAAGCCTTTTTTAAATCACTTTTTATTTTTTAGTAAAATTATCTTGTCCCTTTAATTGATCTGCTAAAAGGTTAGGAGTTCGGTTGTTAAATGAATGTATTAATAGGTAAAAAAAAGTGCTGCCTAACATCATCCAATTTGTGTACCCTGAATTCAAACCCACAAATCAAAACAAATAGGCATTTGATTTCTTTGTCTAACGTTAGGTTGTTACAATCAGAATAGGTTATATTTTTTTCATGTGAATTGTTTGCTCAACCAAAAATAATCAGCAAAAGTTTTTTTCATAATGTAAGATTTGTTATATGGATCAAATGAAAATATGATATATTATAAATCATGTCTAATGACGAATCGAGTAAATAATTTTTTTTAGCAATTTGGTTTATGTTATTTTTACCCTTTTGGTTTCTATCTATTGGACAATCCATCCTATGATCTACATCTTCTTACTACAGCTGTTAAGGTCCTCTGGTCACATAATATAAATTATCTTAAGAGACGCTACTTTAGTATAGTTGTTACATTAATTTCCTTTAGATTATGATAAAAATATTATCATTAAAATTTTATCGGAAAATGAATGTTAAAAATAAAAAAGGGTGGAAAGAGTACTTTGCGGATCTAATAAATTAGTTACTTGTGCATATATGAATCTGTTATGTACAAGCATACATGTGGTGGAAGCAACATTAAAGATTGAAGTTGTGAATATCTTCCAATTAAGATAAAGAAGCTTTAAAAAATTAGTTAAGTAGTGAGTCGGTAGACATATAAAATTGTTCCTAGTTAAAATTATTATCTTTGGATGTGTGGTTGTGAACATTTTATCGCGTCCCTGTGTAGTTTCAAACGTGAATTTGCAGAAGCGACATATGCAAGCTTCCACGTCAACATGAAAAACCACCACGGTTTTGAGAAATGCAATGCAAGATAAAGAAGTTTTGAAAGATTAGTAAAATAGTGATTCGGTATTTTAGTTAGAACTATTGTTTCATTGTACACAACCCCTTGACTAATCCTCAAGTTTTTGATTTGGTTGTAAAAGATAAGGTGACTTAGTTTGAGGTTTGTTTATGGGTTTTACACGGTTAAATCTGGTTACAACTTAATTATGAGGGATATTTTACGAAGTTATATGTTCCATTACGGATGGAGCCAGAAATTTAGCTTAGGGGGGGAATTCGTGCGGATGATTGGGATGATGTTTGGAGAATTCGTGTGCCATCTAATCCGCATCATTTATTATGGGGGATGGGTAGAGGTTGTATTGCAACTCGATAAATGTTGTTATTAGGAAATGTTGAGTGTCGAAGCCAATGTCCTCATTGTGAGGTAGAGGTGGAGAATGATGTGCATGCCTTTGTCAAGTGTGAGATGGCTGCGACGTCTCACAATTTCTTAAAGTCGCTGATCTTGTACATGATATATGCAGGAATAAAGACGGTAACACTTGCATGGGTTGTTGTTGTGCTGCTTTGATGTATATGGCAAAGTTGGAATGAAATAGTTTGGAATAATAGCCGAAAATCTGCTAATCAAATTGGTTTCAACAACACGAATTCTAGCACACTTGTTTTAATATGTTTTGTACGATGTTTCAACGTTTAAGATGTTACGTTCAATGTTTCAACATCACGTAATAAACAGAAATAAAAGCAAGAAAATAAATGGCAAGAAAGTAAAGAACACAGAGAGTTTGTTGAGCCAGTCCGGTGACAAACACATACTCTGAGGGCTACCAAGCCTGGAAGGAAATCCACTAGTGCAGTCCTTATTCTATAGCTCTCAGCAAACTCATCAGACCTAATGGTCAGTCACAGCCCCTGTGACCTATCAGACCTAAACACAAACTCAAATGGTGAAGTTACCTTCAAACAACCAACTAGCACCTTGTTTCACAACTTCAGTGTAGTACACATGAGTATCAAACTCAACACACAGTCCTAAACATGTATCACAAACGATACAAGAAAGGATCACAATAGGTTCTAAACTTGCATCACAAACGATACAAGAGTAGAGCACATGTAGACTCAAAACTCTAAAAATCTAAACTTTTAGTATGACGGCTTTAATGATCAATTAGGTCTTGAAGTCTCCCTTATATACTGAAGCAGTTTGAGCTAAATACTTTAGTTGAGCTTCAGCACAAAGCAGATCGGTTCAACTAATCTGCAAAACAAGAATCATAAACAAATATGGAAAGTCCTAAAATGTCGAAACATCTTTAGGATCGTCCAAAACAATAACAAATATTTCCTAAAATATAAATACTATTTTAGAAATATTTCACAGCTGATTCTGTAAAGATATGCGCGTTGCTTGGTCAATAAGATAAGGAAATATTGTTTCCTTAAACAATGAAGGGCGCGCGTACAAAAAGACATGAACCCAGACACACTGAACTGTGCCAGGATGTTGGAACATCGTATCCAACATCTTATAAAGATGCCTAAACTCCATGTTGGAACATTGGTTCCAACAACACAAACAAGGATATTTGTTTTAGCAATAATGCAGCCAATACAAATATCCAACAAGTATACCGTTAAATACACAAAAGTAAATGAAAATATATTTCAACTATGAAAAATAAAGGGTAAATAAGTTTTTAACTCTATAAATAAATCAAATTGTCTTTCATCCTCGTAAAAAAATAAGCGGTATGTTTACATCCCTATAAATATTACTCCCCAAGTGAGTATGATCATACTTATTCTCGAACATATCAAATTTGCTTAATTGTTCTTAAATTTTTGAATGATATTTTTCTAACATGTTTTAAAAATTATATTACTTTAGTTGGAAAAAAACGGCTCAAAATTTAATTTGTTCATATTTTCATTATTTGGGAATAAAATTGCATACTGAAAAGTTTGAATTCATAACAATTCATATCTGCTCCTCTTCCAATTCCTAATTTATACGGTTGTCTTCACAAGAACATAAATAAATGAGAGAAATGTAAGTGGAAGGAATATGACCTAGATTATCACAAGGCTTCTTAATTTGCAATAGAATAGTCCTTTCTTTTTATAACGTTAACAGATTACTTATACATGTGTGCTAGTCGATGTGGGCTATAAAATACAATAGGATCACACATCTTTTTATTTGACCAAATTTCTTCAAAAATATTCTTTTATATTGGCCAGCGAACCATATCCTTATTCCTTTGTTATTAATCTTTTATAAGAAAAAATCAATATTCAACAAAATAACATAAGATAAATAAAAATTTAAACTAATATTGGCTAGCTCTTTCATCCTTAGTCATATCTCCTCAACTCCCCCACTTCTCCAATTTATTGAGTTGCGTTCACAAATTTTCAAAACTTGCTGACATATTAAGAAGTCTTGTTTTTATAACTCCTGAAGCTTTCTTTAACTTGTGAATTGGTCGATGTGGGACAATAATGAGCCTTCTGTCCCTTACACTTCTTCCAAACTTCAAATGCACTTTTAATCTTACATTCTTTTGTTTCCAATCATTCTTCATTTCCTTTTCTCAAAACAGAACAACAACAATCTTTTTATAATGAAACTTGGTCTCTTTTCTGATGAAGCAAAGCCTTCAATACCATTTGCAATGAAAATTATCTAGGCAATGAGAGTACTATTTGTAATTGGTATGCCGGGAGCAAAGCATTTTGAAGGTTCCACATTTAAGGCATTCATACCTTCCTTAAGACGACCATGTATTATTCATTTTGATTTGAAAGCCAGCAACAATAACAAAATTTTATGTGTTTTAAACATTGAGTGACGACAAACTCCTTGTCTTAATAATATATATCTGTAGCATATAAAAGTTGTAACATATGTAGTCAACTAAATTCTTCTAGATAGAAAAGTAACATAAAGGACACTGAAACAAGTTATTTTACTTCCTTTCGTACATTTTTTTTTCTATTTTACTTAAAACAATTATTGTAGATCTTGATTCTTGAGTGGTTGAATATTGTTATTTTTTCTTGCTAAAACTCGAGGCTTCTTTCTATCTTCCATTTCTTTTTTTGGTTCGCAAATATGAAATTGAATTGAATCAAAGAATAAGATGGGAATAAATTTCACGATTATAAATTGTGTATTTATGTCACCTCTTCATCTTCATTTCAACCCAAAAGTTCAATATTTCATTTCTTTTTCTTCTTTGTTTCACATTCGTGGCTCATTCCATTCTTTGAAGTTCAAACTTTTTTTTCCCATATTTTGATTTTTGGATCCATTTGGTAATTTGCATTCTAGGTTTCGAGAAGTTGTGATGATTTGGGTGAGTTGACAAAATGAGAAATGATATTTGTACAAACCATTTTATAACAATTCCTAAACAACTCTTTCATACTTTTTGTCAAAAAAAACAACTCTTTCATACTCTCTCATTGTATATTTATTCCCTCTTTTTTTTCTCTCTATTGGTTTTTTACCAGAAGAGCGGACAAGAAGGTTGGACGAGAAGAAGGTTGTCCCACAAGTCACAAATTAATTGTATAAATATCATTACAAATTAGTGGTGATTTTTTCTTTGAAGGTTGTGAAGAATATGATGAATTTGTTTTTTTTTTTTATGTTTTTTCTATTTTTAATTACTGTTAATTAAAATAAAAGCCAAGTGAGTGGACATAAAAAAAATCCAACAAAATATCTAGGTCAATTATATGACACATCATCCCAAAATTATATGAAACATCATCATTGTTAAATTAAGAACGGAAAAAAAATTAAGATTAAGGATGCTTAAAATTTTAACTGAAATTGGAGGGCTCTTTTGTAACAAGCCAACAACGACAAAGAGATAAATGGAGCACATTAAAGACAGAATGCTAAAGGGATGTGTCTAGTTTACTGACTAAATTGAGCAATGTATTTGGTGGTCCAAACTATATTTTGTCCGGTAGTATAGGTGGAAGTCTTCTTAATTTATAACTCTAACAATTAACTTTACTTGTGAAGCGGTCGATGTGGGATCTTGTGATTTGTATACATAGAAATCCTTTCATTTTATTACCTGATGTTTCATGTCAGACACCACTTCTCTCTCAATCTAAAAATGCTCTTTTATTCTCTTCTTCTCACATTCATTTGTTTTTGAATCATTCTTCATTTTCTTTTATCAAAACTTCAGTACTCAATGCCATGTTTAATGGAAGAGATTGAAAGGATATACATAATCACTATTACAGACAAACATGTACAATTAGGTACCATGAATTCAAAAACACAAATAAAACAAATAGGCCATTTGGATTCTTTTGCCTAAAGTTAGGTTGTTAATAGAGTCAAATTAGGTTATATATTTTTTCATCTGAGTTGTTTGCTCAACCAAAAAAAAACATTAGCAAAAGCCATCAAAACTTTATAGGTAACTCAGCAGGTGAAATAGATGGTGACTGAAAGTGATCTTTTTGATTCTTGATACAAACAATTTCCAGGAAACGTAACATAAACAGCCAGGATACACAACTCAAAACTGTAGATTGGATGATAATACTCAATCCTTTGTTATAGAACTTGCTTTCTGGTCACGCCATAAATGAAAATACTCAAGCCTAAAATTTTATTGAACATTCAAAAACTCATTCTATTTATTATAGGTAAACATAACATGTGATCTTTCTAGTACGGTATGTCCTACTTATGCAACCTCTACTCTAAAGGCCCTTAAATGCTTCTACACCTCTGGGCTCACGTCTGTCTTATTCTGATCACGTCTGTCTTAATTACTAGCCTCTTGTATCATTTTAAATTATATTTTGGCTTTGTATGCTTGGTCATTTCTCAATTAAACACCCCATTTTCTTTTTTTTAAAGAAAATTAAATTAGCCCATGAAAATTGGGTCAAGGAAGAATTAAACATGAGATCTTGAGGAAGAGCATACCCTAAGGTATGAAGCCAACATCACCAGACCAATTCAAGTGAGATGTAACACCCCATGTTTTAAGACACGACAATTAGACATTAAATTGTTAAGTCAAGTTACCTAATTTACTGTCGCTTCATCATGGTACCAAAATTAGACAATTAACAATTGAAGGACTAAGAGCATCTCTAATGAAGAATCATTTAATTAATAAGGACCTCAATCTATTAAAGACTCTGATTGGAGGAAGAAAAAAATGAATATCTATTAGTTACGGACAACTATAAGTACTCTCTTCAACAACTAATGGGTCCTATAATCAAAATAAGAAAAGAAAATAGATAAAATTTGTCCCCACCATCTCAAATTCATGTGTTCTTACTCAATTCAATTTCTTTTCATTTATATTATAAATACACAAATTAAAGTACATATTAGCGACACTTATTTAAAAATTCGCTTTAGTTTACTACAATTGAAGTGTCTTTAATATGTACTTTTATTAAAATATTATAAATAAATTATATGTAACAAAATAAAATAAATAAAAATTTAAACTAATATTATTTTTATTGAAAATCATATTTCATCCTATCCTAATTTAAATTGTGAATTAGTCGTTGTGGTCTCTAGACAAAAAACACAGAAACGCTTTATGCCAATACCTCTCTACAAATGCACTTTCATTCTCACATTCATTTGTTTCCTATCATTTTTCATTTCCATTTCCATTTCTCAAAACAGAACATAAAGACTGAGGAAGCAAAGCCTTAAATGCCATGTGCAATGGAAATGTTGGAACAATAGTCAAAATTAGTTAAAAAATATTTTTGTCACCGAAGAGATTATTAGGCTGAGTCGCGGACTAGGTCCCTCTCTTTAAGACGTTTCGTGGCACTGCCCAAAATTGTGCAAGTAGACTATCAACCACGACGCCCCTAGGATAAAACAGCCCAACTACAACTGTATCAGAGTCCTATTACACTGTAGGATCTGTTCTAGAAATACACCTTCAAATATGGTGCTAAGACCACTCTAATATGGTATTGATACCACTTTATTATGGTACTAAGACCACTCTAATATGGTGTTTCCACCACTCTAATATGGTGTTTCCACCACTCTAACCTCTAACTTCTCCATGACATAAAACATAAATAGGGGCTATATTCTTAAGATCATTCTTATTTTTTGAAGGGACGCTTTATCTCGAAAGAGACTTTGATCTTAAGAATACTCTTATTTTCGAAGGGACAAAATTTACCGAAGGGACCATGTTCTTAAGACCATTCTTAATTCCGAAGAGACATTATAAATCGAAAGGACTATGACCTTAAGAACACTCTTTAAATCCGAAAGGACAGAAAAAGAGGGAGAAGAAAAGAATAGCTCGTCAACACAAGTTAAAAGAGGGAGAAGAGAGAAAAGTTCTTTGACAACTCAAGAGAACTTTTGGTGTGAATAAAAGTGAGGGAGAGGAGCTCAATTTATAGGTGAAGAGCCAAAGATAAGTTACAAATTCAATGGCTAGGATTAGTTGACCGTTAGAAAATCAATGGTTTGATCTCGCATCATAAATGAACACTAATTGAGAAAGTTGACATGAGAATTTTTTTAATTCACACCATAACACTTCATGTCTTCATTTCCATTTCTCAAAACAGAACATAAAGACCGAGGAAGCAAAGCCTTCAATGCCATGTGCAATGGAAATTATCTAGGCAATGAGAGCGCCATTTGTAATTGGTCTGCCAAGAACAAAGCATTTTGAAGGTTCCACATTTAAGGCTTTGTACCCTCCTTACCATGTTCCTGTATTATTAATCTGCACAAAACAAGTTTTTACTTTAAGACTTAATTCATAATTTTCATCTGAAAGCCACTAACAATTACAAAATTGTATGTGTTTTAAACACTGGGTGGTGACAAACTCCATGTCTTAATATATCTGTAGCATATTGCTGGTTCAATCTAATGTCTACTGATCTCTTGGCTATCTACCATATGATTGTTTAATGTTATACAAATATATACATTTTAGATGCTTGCCTACACATCTTTATCTTGAACCTTTCCACTTGCACTTCGAAGAAACAGAACAGACTGTTTTTCCTGAACTCTGGCTTCCAATGCTGGGTTTGCGCATGGACTTTTATTCCCCTCTTAGGTGTCTTTGGATGTATATAAAATCACCACTCACAACCATTGTGAACAGATACATTTCTTTGTTTGCTCCTGAACTTGAGAAGAGAGATGAGGATGGTCCATCATCATGTTCCAAAGCAGGTGCATGATCTGACATGGCCGGATTTTGGGGTGTGCAAAGAACTCAATGGAGCTGGCCCCCCAAGGTATGGGCCTCAAAAAAAAAATTATAGCTCAGTAGTACTACTAAGTACTACCTTACTAAAAAAATCCTTATTATCTTTCTCTCTGATACTACGTGTTCCATCACCATCAATCCATTAGACTTTCCTTTTCTTCTTCCCCGATTTGATTTCATTTTCCTCTTCTGTTGTCTTGTTTTAGGCCTATTAGAATTTAGTCCTCTTACTTTTGGTGTTAGGTGTGTGTTTTTTTGGGAGGGTGGTTTGAGGTTCCTCATGTATATGGGAGTGATTTTCTCTTTGGGTGTATCGTATATATATGGCACCTTGTATTTATCTTTTGAAAAATTTAAATAGAACATTGTTCTTTTAAAAAAATATGTTTTTATTTTATTACGGACCTCTTTTCACTCACAGAGTAGAGCTTATCGGAAAACCAAACAATACACAAATTAAAAGCAATAATAATATTAACATTAATTGTATTTCAGAACCAAAAAAGTGTTTTCTTCCAAAAACTAGTTTGTTATTGTCAAGCTTGTTTTCTCTGGCCAGAAAAGCCTTCATCAATTTCCTCCAAGGCCACAAATACAGCAACTGCCCATCCATCACTTGAACAAAAATCATTAGGGATCTCCACTTATACTGATGCAATTGAGTCAGCTTCTGACACATGTGACGAACTCAAGGGAAAAAAATCTTACTATCGAATCTCGAAGGGATTTCCTTATACACAGGGTAATCACCCATCTGTAACAATAATTTATTTTTCCTAGCTAGTTAACAAAAACAACATGATTAAATTTATGCATACATTACAATTAACAAATGACTCTGTATAATTACATGTAATCAAAACAGTTCAAATGGTCATATCAGTCATTCATGCCATGTTATCTATTCTTTTAATGTTTACATGTGGCCTATAAAATTTGTAAAATAGTTAGACAGTTGGTTATTAAACTTCATATGGAGTAGGGACATCAATACTCAGAAGGTTTAAACAGTTGCTCAGCATAAAATTTGTCTACCAACTTATAAAGGTGGCCCATGTATTAGTAGGTTAGCAAGAAAAATTAATGAACCATCCTTGCTATATCTCTGTTGAAAATCTTTGGTCTAGGGACTGCATAACTGTTTCATGTTGCAATTTCTATCTAAAGGACTAATACACTTTTGAGAATAACTTTCTTAATTGTCCTTTAGCAATCTAATTTAGGGAGTACCTATCTCAACTGATTGGTTGTATTATAGATAGAACTTGTGGTTTGGCAATTCTCAATTGTTGTAACCATTTTTGGAGTAACTTTACTCATGATATTATACTTTTTGCTGTAATACATACATTTTGAGTGATTTAGATTATTAGAAATGACATTAGAAGTGTGCTGAAAATCTCATTTGCATTTGTTGAAGTGTCCTGTCGTGGCTGATCGTATAGTCTCAACTTCATTTGTCGTTATGTACTTTTTAAAGCCAAAACCTTTACCAAGTTGTTTGGGCTCCAGTGGCAAGGAGCTCCTTACAAGGACGTATCCGGGGAATACCAGGTTCGATTTTCAGGAGGGACAACGTTTGGCCAGTGCGCATGCCTCTACGCACAAGCCGGATTAGTCGTTCACCTTTGGTGGGTCGAAAACCGGTACGAAAGCCAAAAAAAAAAAACCAAAACCTTCCACAGGTGAAGGGAATATTGTAGCTGCTGCTACCATCATTGACATAAAAATTAGCATGCTTAAACTTAGTCCTTGTCTAATATTGTGAAACATTTTATGATTGAAATGTTCTTGAATCAAATAGTGATGAATTGGAACATTCAGTACTACATAATTCAATAACATTTAGTATTTCAGGCTGTGTGATATTATATATATTTTTAAATACACTAAAGTAAATGAAAATATATTTCAACTCTGAAAAATAAAAGGTTAAATAAAAATTTTAACCGTATAAATAAAGCAAGTTTTGTTTTTAATCATCATAAAAAAAATTATTGGTATGTTTGCATCCCTATAATAACCTATAAGATTTTGTTGGATTTGTCTTAGATCAATATTTTCATAACTTTTGATCATACATACTTAAAGTCAACAAGGTCACTACTTATTCTCGGGAATGTCAAATTTGTTTAATTGTTCTTAAATTTTTGAATGATTTGTCCTAACCTGTTTTAAACATTAAATTAATTTATTTGAAAAAATGAGTTCAAAATTTAATTTGTCCATATTTTCATTAATTTGGAAATAATCATCACAAGTCATATCTCCTCCTATTCCAACTCCTCATTTCTACGGCTGTCTTCACGGCAACATAAATAAATGAAATGAAGAGAGAGACAGGAGGGTATATGACCTTAGATTATCACAATGCTCCTTAATTAACAATGGAATAGTCCTCTCTTTTTATAACGTTAATAACTTACTTTTACTTGTATGTTAGTCGATGTGGGCTATACTAATATATTTGTAGCATATTTCTTGTTCAATCGTAATCCCTACCAAGCTTAGAAGCAACAACCCTGTGACCAATATATCAAGCCTGCCAACTCATTGTCTCATTTCTTGATTTCAATACAACTCTGTTGTCAATTGTAATTAGTATTACTGCATATCTATACATAGTACCATATCTATGTTCCATTTCATTTCTATCAGCTTTGCTCTTTTTTTTTTTTTGCATCAACAATGTCTTCTTTTAATTCTCTTGTCTCTTTTTTTTCCATCAACTATATCTCAAGCGTTTTGTAATCTTTTAATAGATTGGTGAGCTTTAACAATTTATGTACAATCATTAAGACACGGATCTTCAAGGTATGGAACTCCAGAGACATTTGGAGTTTGACGTAGATTTTTTTAATTACCTGAATCATTTACTTTAATTTCTAAAATACTGAACAAAACAAAGGAGAAATAGATAAGTAGTACTTGAAAATCTTGGGGTGACATCAAGTTATTTATGAAAACTCATATTTGAAGGTTCTTACCTGAGTTTCATTCCACAGTTGATTGACTTTACGTACTATTGACCTTTTGTAAGGGAACAAGCTTATCCAGTTGAACCAAATACATCAATTTTGTTTGACATGTTTTTGCTTATATACAAGTACTCTTGGTGAGCTGATTTTCTTACATCAAATTGGCTTCTGATTTTCTTGAAGGAAGCAGTAGCAAGAGTTGCTTCTGATTTAACTAAATTATACTTTATATATAAACTTCTGGCTTTTCTTAAAAAAATGAATCACTTAATTTGACATAAATTTGAACAATACATTGGAACATTGTGTTCTTCATATCTCAAATATGAAAGACTCTCGGAGTTGAAAACATATTCTAGCAAAACAATGCATCAAGACGCTCTACGAAAACCTTAGCTCTACCTACAATCGAACAATTGTAACATATTTTTTCACTTTGAGACTTATATGTTCCATTTATTGCCAGAAATGAATTGTTAAATTTACAACATCTAATATATCAATTTAAGTTGTAGTTTGATTTTGATAAAATAAATAAATAAACATTATTATAACCACACAGCACAAAAATCTCAAACTAAACTAGTTTAAGGCTCATTCAGAAATGCATTGATAGGTTCTTTTCTTGTAACCTGAGACATGTTCGCAACAGAAGGTATCTCTAGTAGGCTAGTAGGTTGAGATTCGACACACGTGTGTAAATTACGTATACAATTACAAATACAGGTTGAGATCCTCTTGATTTCTCAATAAAAAAGGAGGACACGATTAGAAATGGATCTCACCGATCTCATCTTTGTGTCTATCTCTCACGTAGGGTCAGCATTAGTCTTTTGCATCTTATCTTATGGCATTAATGTCATATCATTCACATCAGCATCAATAAATTTCTTTAACTATTGTGAACTTCGTGTCAAAAAACTACTTTGCTTTTTGAAGAAAAAAAATTATAAAATAAGATTTTTTATAAATCCCCATTAGAAGAATGAGTAAATGCAATATAAGCTACAAAAAAGAACAAAGTTGTCAAAAGGAAAAAATATCTGTCATCTAGTTAAATTTGAACAAAAGTGGCTGTGAGAGAAACTCAACCTCCTTGGTGGCTGGTGATATGTTGGACATGACAACCGCTGCCTCACATTTCTGTGTGACGATGATTGTGTTGCAATTGCGGTGTATTGATCTTGAGTACAATATCATTGGATGAAGCCGAAATCCAATGTGATTTTAATACTGTATTGGTTGATGATCTAATTCTATTTTAGCTCGTTAACAAGACCTTACTACTAGTCAAATCAAAAGCAATATATGCCTATGAGTATGACTACCCAATTTTATGACCAAAATGGAGTTATTTTAATTGTTAAATGTTAATACAAAAAAGAAAAATGAAAATCTTGTTAATCAATAATTGAAAAATTGAACTGATATATTGAGCTATTTCATCATAAGTCATATATCCTCCAATTCCCCAATTCCCATTTATTAGAATTGCCTTGACAACAACATACCTAATAACCGGATAACTGGAGAGCAGAGGGAATATGACCACGATAATCACACGGATCGGTGAGTTGAAATAAAATAAGTCATTTCTTTTTATAATGTTACAAAGCTTACTTTTACTTTTGCACTAGTCGATGTGGGCTCTATAAATACAATACCAACCAACCAACCCTTCTATTTCACAAAGAGCCTTCTGTTAGAACAAGTTTTCACTTTAAGACTTAACTCATTTTCATCCCAAAAACAGCAACAAAATTACTATGTGTTCCATTTGTGCATCAACAATGTCTTCTTTTAATTCCCTTGTCCCTTTAATTGATTTACTAAAAGGTTAGGATTTCTATTGTTGGATGTAATAGTAGCCGAAAATGTGTAACAAAATATAAAGATATGTTGGAAAATAATATCAGATAATACAAGTTTGGTCTTGCTTTTTGGTTACGCCACACATGAAAATACTCAAACTCAAACTCAATCCATTTTCCCATCTCACCTAGTCTTGCAATATAGGGCACAATGCAAAGAGATCTTCATCTAGTTATGTAAGAACAAAAGTGAGTCTGAGAGAAACTTGTCCTCCTTGGAAGCTGGTAGCTGTAATTGTGGTGTTTTGACCTTCAATACAGTTTTGTGGGAAACCCGGTGTGATTTTGATGGTTTGGTGTGGAGTTCATTTGTCGTGGTCTGCTTTTCAAAGTCAAAACCTTGCACAGGCGAAGGTAATATTGTAGCCGCTACCATCATTGACATCAAAATTAGCATGCTTAAACCTAGTCCTTGTCTATTAATATTGTGAAACATTTTTCCCTGCAACAAAAGATAGTGGTAAACATGTTACGATTGAAATGTCATAGAATCCAATAGTGATGAATGGAAACTTTAAGGACTACATAAATCTATAACATTTCAATACTCGCTTTAGAGAACATCATCCAATTTAGGTACCAAGAATAAAGACCCAAAACAAATAGGCATTTTAATTCTTTTAGTCCAAAGATAGGCTATTAGATTCAAAATAGGTTATATTGTCTTCTTTACAATATTAAGCTTAATTCTTTTATTGATTCTTTATAGATAGGCAGCGTTAACTCGACTGTTTTAAAGTAAAATGCTATGTATAACATACTCTTATGAGTATCATACTTTCAAATTTAATAAAGAAAATATAAGACATCATTATCTATTGAAATGTCATAAAAGGTGATGTGGACACAAAAAAAAGCCTAAATATAGGATTATAATAAAATTATGTAGTATAAAGAGTACCATGAAAACTTTATACGTTGAGAATTAGAAACTAACTTACCAAAGACAAGTTTTCATTTGATTTTTCTATATTCTGCATATCAAAAGCAGCAATCTCTTCTTTCAATTTATCCAATGTTGATTTGTGCATACCACTGAAATGCTTGGAATTTGAAGGTGCCGCAGAATTTTCACTGTTGCTAACCTCTATGTCTTCAAGATAATCTTCCTTGTGCAACACACGCCAACCACACTTCTTTATCTTGCAACCCTCCACTTCCACTTCAAAACGCAACGAACTGTTTTCCCTGAACTCTGGCTTCCGATGCTTGCTAAAGGATTTGCGCATGGACTTGTGATCCCCTCTTAGGTGTCTTCGAATGTAAATAAAATCACCACTCACTACCATTGTGAATAGGTACAGTTCATTGTTTGCTCCTGAACTTGAGAGGAGAGATAAGGATTTGACATCTTCATGTTCTGGAGTATCCAAGTTCCAACGCAGGCGCATGTGTCTGGTACAAGTGTTTATTTCACACAGTACACAAATTAAAACCAATCATAATATTAATGTTGATATTATTTCTGAACCAAAAAAGTGATTTTCTCCCGAATCTGGTTTGGTACTGTCAAGCTTTCTCTGGCCAGAAAGCCTTCATAAATTTCCTCCAAGGCCACAAATACAGCAACTGCCCATCCATCATTGAACAACAATCATTAGGGATCTCCACCGTTATTGATGCAATTGAGTCCGCTTCTGACACATGTGACGAAGTCAAGGGATACAAATTCTGATTATCCCATCTTGAAGGGATTTCCATGTATACAGGATAAGGGTAATCAACCATCTGTTACAAAAACAGCAGAAGTTCATGCATACATTACAAATAGAAAGTGACTTTGTGCGTGTAATATAAATGGACAACCTTTCTCTATGCGCTTCCTTATCTATCTCTCCAACAAAGATACAAAATTTAAACAAAATATAAAAATTACTTCAACTTTAAAACTAAAATTGTTTCTCTTAATTGTGTTATGTTTTACTTTGGCAGAGGTGTTTTGTCTTCTTTGAAGGGACGAAAAAGGAGAAAGGAAAAGTGGACACCTGATCTCAATCTCTTGAAGCACATACCAGAGTCACAGGCGAGAGAAAGAGTTCTTGTTGCTTGATTCAAACAGCCTCCATATCTTTTGTGGATCTAATAAATTAATTTCCCTTGCATCTGAACCTGTTGAGTACAAGCATACATGTGGTGGAAGCAACGACACAGATTGAAGTCGTCTACAGTCTTCCAATTCAACACAGCGAAGCTTTGAAAGATTAGCAAATTCGCGAGAGGGTAGGTGTATAAAATTATTCCCGGATAGAATTAGTCTCTCCAATGATGATAAGCCATTAATATAACGGGGAATTGAATCATCAGTGAGATTGCAATAGCTCAAATCCAAAACAGTTAATGAGGAAAGACCTGAGAAAATAGAAGGCAATAAACCTGTGTGAAAATTGCGGTTCATACCGAGTTTCAAGGTCCATGCACAAGCTAACTTTACAATCTACACGGAAGTGACTATTGATCATGAATTTTTTTATTTCCGATGAACGTTTTTTCGTTTACACCTCCTCCATCTCTTTTAGGTATTGATTACAATACCGACTATCTTGCAGGTTAGAAATTATATTTATTTTGTCTAAGTGTTTGTAAATTTTATCATTTGGTAATCTTAATCAATAACAATCTATCTGTTTCTAATCACTTCATTAATAATCGATGTTGTGGGTGTTCTCACCGCTGTTGGAGGATTGAAAACCAACAGTTTTTCGGAGGCAAGATCGAGAAATGTTTGTGGTTGAGTTGGATTCTCATGGGTAAGTTGATAGCGTGACAATAAACAAGTATTGTAACATGTTGTATAAATATATACACATGTGTATTTTACTAACTTGGTTGTTATTTGATTGTAGTTTTCGGTTCACTGCACTTTATTTGGTCCTTACGTCGACCAACTTTACTCATTCCTATCCACTGGTGGTATGAACATGGTACTTGCTATCATGCTAGCTAAAGTTAAGTCCTACAAAGGTAAGTCCTGCATGCAAATGATATATTGTCAACAACATATGTACTAAGTTTACAAGAATTTTGTAGATGTACTAAATTTTGCCATTCAACTTTGGCAGGTGCTACTGTGCTTCAGACCACAAGAGAAAGTTCAAAAACAATATTCAATCTAGAAATCATTGAGGCTAGGCAATTAAGGAACAGGTTAAAGCATAACACCTATTGACATTTTATGTATCGGAACTGACTTTTATTTCAATACGAAGTTTAGAAACTAATTTTTTTTCCAGTTGTTTATATATCAGTAATGCCGAAAAAACATCTCCTATGATCATTCAGCGTTTCAATGGGAATCAAGATGACAAGTGGGTTGTCCTCTATGACGATTTTATTATAAACACAAACAGGACTTATATGAATGGACTCAGGTCTTATCAAGAGGTATTTCAATAGCTACTACCTTAAAGAAATAATTTAAACATGAATAATATGTATTGAATCTGTAAATAGCTATAAATTCATATTATATCATATTATTTTGTAATATAAATGAAATGTATTAATTTATACCTCAATTGGAGACTTTGCAGACAAACTCAATTGTTTTTTTTAGGTACCATTGCTGATACCATCGTTGATGAAGGATGGTGGTACACCAATTGCTCGTGCGGCAAAAGAGTTGTTCATGGTGAAAGTGTTTTTTGGATACACGAAAGGTTGTTTAATAACTCATTAGCTTCGAAATCCATTTTTTCATCTTCAAACATATCCAAATCATACACATGACTCTCCTGACTATCTTGAAAAAATATATAAGTGTGAAACTTTGTTAAGAAATGCTTCAAAGTCATTTGCCAATTTCTAAAATTGAAGTTATTCTAATGGCACAAGTCATATTTTTTGTTGTTTATACAATTGGCAAAGGACTTTGAAGCATTTCTTAACAAAGTTTCACACTTATATATTTTTTCAGGAGAGTCATGTGTATGATTTGGATATGTTTGAAGATGAAGCAATGGATTTCGAAGCTTATGAGTTATTAAACAACCTTTCGTGTGTCCAAAAAACTCTTTCATCATGAACAACTCTTTCACCGCACGAGCAATTGGTGTACAACCATCCTACATCAACGATGATCTCAGCAATGGTACCCAAAACAACAATTGAGTTTGTCTACAAAGTCTCCGATTGAAGTATAAATTAATACATTTCATATATATTACCAAATAATATGATATAAATCTGAATATATAGCTATTTACAGATTCTATACATATTATTCATGTTTAAATTATTTCTTTAAGGCAATAGCTATTGAAATACCTCTTGATAAGACCTGAGTCCATTCATATCAGTCGTGTTTGTGTTTATAATAAAATCCTCATAGAGGACAACCCACTTGTCATCTTGATTCCCATTGAAACGTTTAATGATCATAGGAGATGTATTTTTGGCAATACTGATATATAAACAATTGAAAAAAATTAGTTTTTAAACTTCGTATTGACATAAAAGTCAGTTCCGATACATAAAATGTCAATAGGTGTTATGCTTTAACATGTTCCTTAATTGTCTAGCCTCAATGATACCTGGATTGAATATTATTTTTTAACTTTCTCTTGTGGTCTGAAGCACAGTAGCACCTGCCAAAGTTGAATGAAAAAATTTAGTACATTTACAAAATTCTTGTAAACTTAGTACATATGTTGTTGACAATATATTATTTGCATGCAGGATTTAACTTTAGCAAACATGATAGCAAGTACCACATTCATACCACCATTAGATAGAAATGAGTAAAGCTGGTCGACATAAGGACCAAATAAAGTTCAATGAAACCAAAAACTACAATCAAATAACAACCAAGTTAGTAAAATACACGTATATATATATTTTTACAATATGTTACAATACTTGTTTATTGTCACGCTATCAACTTACCCATGAGAATCCAACTCAACCACACCACTTCTCGATCTTGCCCCCAAAAAATTGTTGGATTTCAATCCTCCAACAACGGTGAGAACACCCACAACATCAATTATTAATGAAGTGATTAGAAACATATAGATTGTTATTGATTAAGATTACTAAATGATAAAATTTACAAACACTTAGACAAAATAAATAAAAAATTTAACCTGCGAGATAGTCGGTATTGTAATCAATACCGAACAGAGATGGAGGAGGTGTAAACGGCAAAGCGTTCACCAGAAATAAAAATTCATGATCCACAATCACTTCTGTGTAGATTGTGAAAGTTAGCTTGTGCACGGACCTTGAAACTTGGTATGAACCACAATTTTCGGACACAAAAGGTTTTGAAATCATCTGGCAGAATCAAATCTCGTCCAGAGTTGGAACCTGGCCAACCACATCCACTTAGGGGTAACCTTTTGAGATTTTCTAATTGATACAATCTTTTAGAACTGCAGTGATACAATCTTTTCTTGCAACCCAAGGCACATTCGCAACAGTAAAAGACGCGCTGTAAGTGAATTACGTACTCAGTTACAGGTATGCCCTTCATAGGGTTAGCACTAGTCTTTGATATATCATCTTATGGCATTCTTATCTTATCATTCACATCAGCAACAATGTATATGTTTTGGTTTTGAATTTCTTTCCTTTATGTTGTACCATTCCTAAAATTTTGGCAGTTTTAACTATTGTGAAGTTCCTATCAAAACTACTATGTTTTAAGAAGGAAAATAATTATAAAATAAAATTTATTACAAATCCCCATTAGAATGAACAACAACAACAATCAAGTCTTATCCCACTAAGTGGGGTCGGCTACATGGATCAAATGACGTCATAGTGTTTTATCATAAATCAAATTCGGATCCAACTCATTGACCTCTAAATCCTTTCTAATGGTTTCTTTAATAGTTTTCTTAGGTCTTCCCCTACCTCTTTTAACTTGACTCTCCTCAATTTGATCTACTCTTCTGACCACGGCATCTACGGGTCTTCTCTCTACATGCTCAAACCATCTAAGCCTGTTTTCTACCAACTTTTCTACTATAGGTGCTACCCCCACTCTCTCTCTCTAACGGTGTCATTCCTAATTTTATCATGTCTAGTCTTACCACTCATCCAGCGCAACATCCTCATCTCTGCTACACTTACTTGATTCTCGTGTTGACTCTTAACCGCCCAACACTCCGTACCATACAACAACGTCGGTCTAACTGTTGTCCGATAGAACTTTCCTTTCAACTTAAGTGGTACTTTCTTATCGCACAAAACCCCTAAGGCTCTTCTCCATTTCAACCACCCAGCTTGGATACCGAAAAAAAAGTCCAATAATGGTGAACCGAAAATATTAACAGCAATTTAACTTTTTTAAGAAAAATTCGAGAGATTGAATGTTTTTTCTTTTGGAAAATTCTAGGTCACATAAAATGAATAAGAATAAATAAACATTAGGGGACCAGCAATAAGATTTCTTCATAAGTTAAGGGCTACTCTATTTTAATGTTTTAGGCTGTATATTTTACAAGACCCATTTTTCATATCATCATCTTTTTCTTTTTTGGTCAAGTAGCCTACTGGCTAGAGCTCACACATTTTAATGTGGAGAAGTGGGGTATGCGGGGTTTGAACTCCGGCCCCTGCATATAATATGCAATATCCCTACCAACTAAGCTAAGTTCACGGGAATTTTTAGATCATTGTCTAATTTAGGTACTATGAGTTTAGACATACAAATTGAAATAAATAGACATTTGACTCCTTGCTCAACATACGCCACCAACATTTCCTTATCTTGCACCCAAACACTTCCACTTTGAAACGCAACAAACTGTTTTTATTGAACTCTGGCTTTCTATGCTTACTGAAAGGTTCGTGCATTGACTTCCAGAGCCCTATTTGGTGTCTTCGTATACTATAATTCTACTACCTCGACCAAACCATTCTTGGCTTCCTGCCAAATTCTCAGGTTGGCTTTTAGAACTTACATCATCAAGGACAAGAAGAACCTTTTTGTTGGATAAAAGGTTTCTAAAGCTGTCCTTTCCTTGGCTTAATGTTTCAATTACCATTCCTTTTATGTTCAGATGAGAAAGAATTTTATTTTGTAACTGTTGGAGATCTTGGTTTCTTTCCTCGGAGACCTCTCTGACATTGGCAATGAAGCAACTTACATCAAACTGGCTTTTGATTTTTTTTGAAGAGAGCTGCAGTAAGAGTTGTTTTACCAATCCCGCCCATACCCCATATTCCTATGAAACGAACATCCTCCGATCCTAGCTTCAGATTTGAATGTATTTCTTCCAATCTTACATCAATTGCAACCAGTCCATCATTATAGGATGGGGACTTGAGTTCCAGTTTTTTCCATACTTGTGCAATAACTTCTTCAATGAGTTCAGTCTCATGTCTGCATAGAACAAAAACCATAACATATGATCAAGTCATAAACTAAAATCATATAAAATGAAAAGACTAATTTGTACAGGGTCAGCTTTCATCTATACCTATATATAAAGGGGATACCAAGTTTTTGTGTAGTCATTTTTTCTTACGATTTTACCCTTCCAACTATTCAATTTACAATTTTGTCATTTTATCCTCAATTAAATAACCGAATTTTTCTAAATGGCTACATATAATGTATTTACTTCTATTATTTTTTTGACAAATTATAAATGGTAGATCGAGAAAAGCGGTCAGACATGCACTAGTTATTAAAATATAGTAGGTTCTATCAATATATGATGTTTACAACCCAAGCAAAAATTAAAGGCTTGCACTTACTGATCCTTAGAGTCCCACCCTGACAAGTTGGCAACCTCTCTCAGTGCATCTCTCCACCTTTGCACCTTCTCTTTGCTTTCAGTAAATTTCTCTTCGTGTTTCCTAAAAGCCTCGGCAAAACTTCCCCTTTGATTCCTTACATCGGATGGATCTACACCATAGAAGATTGGGAACACATGTTGTCCCAACAACCGTTTGGATTCGAGAATCTTGACTAACTCATCCAAACACCAAGCTGAGTTAGCATAGTTTTTAGAGATTATGACAATTGCTGAGAGTGATTCTTCAATTGCACGGAGGAGTTTTTGTGAGATGACTTCACCTCTTGCAAGTTCTTCATCATCTCTGAAAGTTATTATACTCTTACGCACCAAGGCTGCATATAGGTGATTGGTGAAGCCTAAGTGTGTGTCTTCTCCCCTAAAACTCAAGAAAACATGATACTTCCATTTTTGAGTTTTGTGAACAATCTTCCATTGAAACTGAATAACAATGTGCTAGTTTATAAGATTGAAGCACCTGAAAGTAAAAACAATAAGGCCTAGTTATTCAAAAAGTTATACAGATCAGGTTCAAAAGATTGAAGTTGCAGAGACCCAACCTTTGCAGAGAAAGCAATAGTGGTCACTAATATCACTCTAAAGATGATTTTCAGCTTCAGAATGGATCAATGTCTCGAGAGGTGAATATGTTTTAAGAGTTTTCCACGCTGGGAGTAGTTTTTCAGTCACTCCTTGTTATAATTAATATATCTATAAAAATCCTTGGTCTAGTAAAAACTTGACAAGAAATAATAATTGACATTAGAATAATAATAGACATATTTAAAAGTACATAGAGATTCCTGAGTTTAGCCAAACTAGATATTGGCATTTGTGATCACATGCTTAAGTTAACCAAGCTGTTTATCACTGGGACCACCCCATTTTAGTTGACATGTGACTAATTTAGTTCACCCTTGTAAGTAATGGAACAAAGACATGAAATAACATCTATAAGCAACATAAAATCTATTGAGTTGTCAAGTTCAGAACACATCTTCTAGTCTGTCAAAAAGAAACACATCTTCTAATAATACCTCCTTTCAGTTTTAAAAGTTATATTTCTTTCACATAAAAAAAAATATATGGCCACCATATTTCTACTTTAAAATACCATCACCACCTTAATTATATTGCTTCTAATTGAAATATGCATCAATTGTTTAAGACTCATTTAGAAATACAGTGATAGGTTCTTTTCTTGTATCCCAAGCCATGTTCCCAACAGACGTTATCTCAAGTAATTTAGTAGCTTTAGATTAGACAGGGCAAGTGAATTACATACACAATTACAAATGTGTTGGGATCATCTTCATTTCCAAACGAAATAGAGGAGTCCATTTGTAGAGAGATAGACACAAATATGAGGTTAGTGGGACCCATGGTTGAAATTATATTCAAGCAGAGATCCCACCAATCTCATCTTTGTCCATCTCTCATAAATGGAGTCATCAGTTTCTTGATCCAATATGCACTTAATAGGGTTGGTATTAGTCTTTTGCATCTCATCTTATGGCGTAAATATCATATCAATCACATTAACATCAATACATTTGTATTGTTCTGAATTTCTTTCCTTTTTGTTCCATTCTTAAAATTTTGGTAATTTTAACTATTGTGAAGTTCATGTCAAAATTATGTTTTTAGAAAGGAAATAATGATAAAATAAGATTTATTACAAATCCTTGTTAGAATGAAGGGAAAAAAATGAAATATAAACTACAAAAAAAGTACAAATTGTCAAAAAGAAGAATGTTTCTCATCTAGTTAAGTTAAACAAGAGTGGCTCTGAGAGAAAATCAACCTCCTTGGTGGCTGGTAAATTGGAAATGACAACCTCTGGCTCACTTTTCTGTTACGAGGATTGTCTTGCAATTGCGGCATGTTGACCTTAAGTACACTATCATCGGAGGAAACCCAATGTGATTTTAATAGTTTATTAGTTACGGTCTCATTTGTTGCGGCGGACTTTTTGAAGCGCAAACCATTCACAGGCGAATGGAATATTGTAGCCCCAACCATCATTGATATCAAAGCTAGCACACTTACACAAGTCCTTGTCTAATATTGTGAAGCATTTTCCCCTGAGAGATAAGAACAGTTGTAGTAAACAGGTTGAGATTGATATGCAATTAAAGTTCAATAACGTCGAACCGAACAAATAGTAAGAGTAATTTTACCTTTTTTATGAAAAATGCCTAGAGATTGAATGTCCTTTATTTTTCAACATAAGAAATACATGACGCATGAACGTTGTCACCGAAAATAAATGTGTATAAATAAACATTTGGGACCAAAAATAAGTTTTCTTCATAATTTAAGAGCTACATGAAGCATGAACATTGTCTGTTTTAGAGTTTTAGTCATTACATTTAATAAGACCCACTTTTGAGGTCATCATCTATTTTAGGTACAAAATCCCTGTTGATGAGAAATTAAAAGAAAGAGGTTGTGCTCTACCATCTGTCTGCAGTCTTTGCATGGCTTCTGAAGAATCCACTTTTCACTTATTTTTTGATTGCTCCTATGCAATTCATCTCTGGGGCAGGCTCGCTTCTATGCTCAATCAATCTCTTCATTTTTCTACTTTGGAGGACATTTGGAGTTTGAGTGAAAGAGGTTGGTCTCCTCAATGTAGATTAACTATTACATCTGCTATTATTAATATTTTTAATGCTATTTGGAATGCTAGAAACAACTATAGATTCCATAATAGGAAGATTCACTGGAAAAGTGCTATTTCTCAGATAACTGTTAATGTTTCTTTGTCTGCTAGCAAATCTAACCTGTCAGCCAGTTCTGATATTAAGGAATTCATAATCTTAAAGGCTTTCAATGCATCCATTCATCCTCCAAAGATGCTTATAGTGAAAGAGGTTTTTTGCTGTCCTCCAATTCCGGGTTGGATAAAAGGTAACTGTGATGGTGCCTTTGCTTCTGGTAAGGCTGCCTGTGGTGCAATTTTTAGAAACAACCTTGGTCAATTTTTGGGATGCTTTGCTGAAGGTTTGAATTATGGTAACTCTCTATTTTCTGAACTTAGTGGTGCTATGAGATCTATTGAATTTGCTAGTTCAAAGAATTGGAGTAACTTCTGGCTGGAAACTGACTCTATGTTAGTGGTTCAGGCTTTTAGGAATCAAGGCATAGTTCCTTGGCAACTTAGGAACAGATGGTGTAATTGTCTTAGGATAACATCTAACATGAACTTTCTTGTTTCACACGTCTTTAGGGAAGGCAATGCTTGTGCAGATGCTCTTGCCAATATTGGTTTATCTTTGAACACTTTTGTATATTATTACTCTTTTGCCTTTACAAGTAAGGAGTGATTATGTTAAAAATAGGTTGGGGTGGCCTAATTTTAGGTTTAATCACTCTTGAGAAGGTTTTTGGTATAGTCCCCCTTCTCTTTTTTGTAACAATCTTTTTTGGTTAATATATATTGCGGAGTGGCTTCTTGCTTCTCTCCTAGTTTTAAAAAAAAAAAAAACAAAAAAGGTACCCTGAGCATAGACCAACAAATCGAAAAAAATAAGCATTTAAATCCTTGTAGTCTATATTTTGAATATACTATAGTTAGAATTAGGACATTATAATCTCAATGGGTTTTTTGTAATGGAATCTAAATAGGTTATATATTTTTCATTTTAGCTGTTTGCTTGACCATAACAACAACAGCTAAGGTTTTTTTCAGTATGTGAAATTTGATATGTATTTGGAGTCACATGACAGTATGATGATCATTTATAAATCATGTTTAATGACAGATTAAGTAAATCTAAAACATTAAAAATAATTTGGTCTGCATTGGTTCTTTTTGGTCCCTTTTATTCTCTAGCTATTGAATTATTTCATAGTATTGTCGATCCTTCTCACAAAAGTTTTTACGTTCTTATGATCACATGCTTAAACTATCATAGGTTAAACTATTGTCTTTCCAATTATAGTCGCCACCTTAGTTTTTCATTTTAACTTCTCCATTCTTAATATAATACTCCCAAATCTACAATATGAAGCTTAATTTTTTTTATTGGATGTTGATATCGACTGTTGTCATCTTGACCATTTGAAATTCCTACTCTGGACTCAAATATAAGCAAAAAAGTAGTTATATTCAATGAGCCAAATTATAAAGAAAATCCAACTAACTTCACCCTATTTAATGCTATTATTCTCAAAATACCGTTCAACAAAACAAATACGTACAAAATTAAATGAAAATAAAGACTAGTTTAGGAAATGCAATTATTTTTTTAATTACATGAAGAAAATTAAACGAGGTTAACCATTTTTCTTAATCTATGTGTAATTAGTTATTTTTGCTTATAATGGAGTCCGGATGGAGTATATATATGATGTCCTCTCATGAGCATAACACTTTCGAATTAACTAGAAAAGAAAAAAGTTGCCATTATATGTTCTGAAAACAATGTGAGATGGAATAAATGATGTAGAGTGAAAAAAAAAATGTGTAAAATGAATTTGGATAAATTAAGTTGCATTGAGAATATCGGTAAATTTTTTAGGTATTTCATGCAATTACTAGAAGTGGACTTACCAAAGAGAAGTTCTCGATGGACCTTTCTATGTTCTGCACATCCAAAGCAGTAGTTTCCTTCACCTTGGATCCATCCTCAGATGATTTGTTCATACCAGCTGAATGCCCAGAATCGGAATGTGCTACAACAAGTCGACTACTATTCAGCATTTGCAAGTCTTCAAGATAATCTTCCTTGCGCAACATACGCCATCCACACTTCCTTATCTTGCACCCTTCCACTTGTACTTCGAAACGCAATGAACTGTTTTCGCTGAACTCTGGCTTTCTGTGCTTGCTGAATTGCTCCCGCATGAACTTTGGGTCCCCACTTAGGTGTCTCTGAATATATATAAAGTCACCACCCACTACCGTTGTGAAGAGGTAAAAATCATTGGCTGCCGTTGAACCTGTAAGCAGTGACAAGGAGGGGCCATCTTCAGGCCCCAGAGTATCAAAGTTCCAACTCAAACGCATGTGTCTGGCCACAAAACCTTCAGCTTCTAAGTCCACATATACAGCCACCCCCCACCAGTCACTTAAAAGACAATCATCTGGGATGTCCACTTTTACTGATGCAATTGAATCAAGTTTTGACACATATGAAGAGGTCAAGGGAAATAAATTCTGATTATCAAATCTCGATGGCATTTCGAAGTACATAGGATAGGGGAAGTCAGGAACCTGTAATAATGTAAGTTTTTTTTGTTAACGGAAATAGATAAAATTCATGCATACATTTTAAAATAATAAGAGGTTTCGTGTGTGTATTGTAAGTGAGAATTATTTAGTTTGTAGATGTACACACATGATACAGAGATGAGGGTAAGAGTTTCTTGTCACTTGATTCAAACAGCTTCCATATCTTTTGTGGATCTAATGCATAAGCTTCCCTTGCATCTGAATCTGTTACATACAATCGTACTTGAGGTTGAAGCATAGGTAAAGATTGAAGTTGTGGGCAATCTTCTAATTCAAGATAATGAAGCTTTGAAAGATTGGTGAGGTAGTGAGTGGGTAGGCTTACAAAATTGTTCCCACTTAGAATTAGTCTCTCCAATGATGATAAGCAATCAATATCATGAGAAATTGAATTATCAGTGAGATTGCAATAGCTTAAATCCAATTCAGTTAATGAGGAAAGGCCTGATAGAAAAGGGGGTAAAGTTAAGTTAGCTGTTTGAGTTGAGAAAAAGCTGAACTTCTTGCCAAAAGGCAGATGAAAGTCCCAGCTCAAATTCGACGCTGGCCCGCTACAACTTCTCAAAGACAATCGTTTGATATTTTCTAACTGAAGTAAAGATGGATGCAATTCTCTAATAGCGGTTCTACTCAAGTCAATGTCCTCCAAAGCCTTGTTTTGATTTATCCCATCTGGCAAAGTACAGATTTTTGAACATCCTGATATGTTGAGAATTCTGAGAGACTTCAGGTTACTAATGCTGTTTGGAAGGGATATCAGATTTTTGCAATTCAATAAGTTAAGCTCCGTAATGCATGTCATATTTTTCCCAAAATCAGGAAGTCTTTTAATGTTTGAGCAGTCAGTAAGAAATAGCATCTTCAAGGATAACATTTCCAATTTCTTTGGAAAGATTTTCAGATCAACACAACCCATCAAGCTCAATATCCTAAGTTTTTTATGTTGTCTGATGGATTGGTGAACTTCAACAAGTTTTGTACAATCATTAAAATACAGCTCCTCAAGATTCGGAATTCCAGAGACATTTGGAGTTTGACGTAAATCTTTGGAGTTACTCAAATCAATTACTTTCAGCTTTCCATAATACTGAACAAAAAAAACCAAGAAACAGATTAGCATTTGAAAACCAAGAAAAATACTATATGTTACACCAAGGCTCTTAACAGAAAATTCTTACCTCGTTTCGACTCCATAACTCTTTAACTTTACTGTTGATCATTTGTAGGTGTACAAGCTCATCTAGTTGAACTCCAAGTGGAAGAGTATTCATCGGATATCCCCACCATACAAGAACTTTTAGTGAGCTAGAAAGACATTTCAGACCAAGGGAAAGATGCAAATCACATAATATAATGAGTAACCTTAGATTTCCCATCTTCGAGAACGCCTCAGGATCCCAATGTGCTTCATGCAGTGTAGATGGAGATGATTTCAAAACGATACCTTGCACAGTTTCAGTTCCCTAAAAAAAATAATCATCAGATAGGATAAGATTATATACAAGGAATGTGATAAAACTATTGTAACATTAAGTTTTGCAATTACCTTGTTTTTTCTTAGCACTTGATCAATATCCTCTAGAGACCACAATCTACTTCGTCTACCAGGATCATTAGGGGATTCTTGAAAAACTATAGTTTTACCCATTTCTTCAAGCATATCATGCATCCAGATAACTCTTCCATCAAAAGTTACTAACGATTTTTCTATGAGAACATTTATTCCAACTGTTGGATGAAGGCCGCAATTTTCCAATATTTGTATCACTTTATGTTTGTACCATCCCTTAAAAAAGCATGCAATATCTAGAAATATGGTTTTGTGTTCATCTTCTAACATGTCATAGCTTATTCTAAGTTTGTTTAGGATATCATCGTATGGAACCTGTTTAATCTTAACTAAAGCATCCTCCCAATCAGATAAACTTCTTCCACATAGAAAAGAACCCAACACTTCAAGAGCCAAAGGAAGGCCTCCAGCATATTCAACCGCACTTTCAGACAACTCCACAAAACCCTCTTTAGGTGCATCCTCTTTAAATGCTTTTTCACAAAAAAGATGAAGGGATTCACTTTTATTTAAAATTTTACTCTCATACATTTCAAACAATACATCATGCGATATCAAGAGGTGCTTATCCCTAGTTGTGACTATAATTCTACTACCTCGACCAAACCATTCTTGGCTTCCTGCCAAATTCTCAAGTTGGCTTTTAGAACTTACATCATCAAGGACAAGAAGAACCTTTTTGTTGGATAAAAGGTTTCTCAAGCTGTCCTTTCCTTGGCTTAATGTTTCAATTACCATTCCTTTTATGTTCAGATGAGAAAGAATTTTATTTTGTAACTGTTGGAGATCTTGGTTTCTTTCCCCAGAGACCTCTCTGACATTGGCAATGAAGCAACTTACATCAAATTGGCTTTTGATTTTTTTGAAGAGAGCTGTAGTAAGAGTTGTTTTTCCTATCCCACCCATACCCCATATCCCTATGAAACGAACATCCTCCAGTCCTAGCTTCAGAGTTGAATATAGTTCTTTCAATCTTACTTCAATTGCAACCAGTCCATCGTTATAGGATGGGAACTTGAGTTCCAGTCTTTTCCATACTTGTGCAATAACTTCTTCAATGAGTTTAGTTTCATGTCTGCATAGAACAAAAACCATAACATATGATTAAGTCATAAACTAAAATCATATAAAATGAAAAGACTAATATGCAAGGTCAGCTTACATCTGCACCTATCTATATTATTACCTATATATAAAGGGGATACCTGATTTTGGTGTTGTCATTTTTTCTTCTGATTTTAGCCTTTATTGAAACTATTTTTTTCTGTCGAGTAGCCTAGTGGTTAGAAATTCACCCTTTAGGTTTAAGCTAAATCGGGAATCCGGGGTTCGAACCCCAGCCCCTGCATATTGCAATGTCCCTGCCAATTGACTATGATCACGGGGACTTCATTTAAACTATTTAATTTACAATTTTGTTACTTTCTCTCCAATATAAATAACTGTATTTTCCTATATAAGGGCATAGAACTTTGTAACTTCTATTATTATTTTTGACAAATTATAAATGATTGACTTAGAAAAGTGGACAGACACACGCTAGTTACAATCTTTGTAGCACCGACACTTCTAATTGAAGACGGGTCCGTTGTTTGACACTAATATGTCACCAGGACATGTGATTACGTTCAGTTAATTCATTTTTTATATTTTTCACCATTTTCAACATGTCGTGTCTAGTGTTTGTGTCGGTGCTTAGGTTACAATAGTTTTTGGACAAGTAGGCTCTATCAACACATGATGTTTAAAACCCAGTGAAAATTAAAGCCATTCACTTACTGGTCTTTGGAGTCCCACCCCGACAAGTTGGCAACCTCTCTCAATGCATCTCTCCACTTTTGCACTTTCTCTTTGCTTTCACTAAATTTCTCTTCATGTTTCTTAAAAGCCTCGGCAAAACTTCCCCTTTGATTCCTTACATCGGAAGGATCTACACCATAGAAGATTGGGAACACTTGTTGTCCTAACAAACGTTTGGATTCGAGAATCTTGACTAACTCATCCAAACACCAAGCTGAGTTAGCATAGTTTTTGGAGATTATGACAACTGCTGAGAGAGATTCTTCAATTGCAAGGAGTAGTTTTTGTGAGATGACTTCACCTCTTGCAAGTTCTTCATCATCTCTGAAAGTTATTATACTCTTGCGCACCAAGGCTGCATATAGGTGATCAGTGAAGCCTAAGCGCGTGTCTTCTCCCCTAAAACTCAAGAAAACATGATACTTCCATTTTGAGTTTTGTGAACAATCTTCCATTGAAATAATTTAAGATTCAACTACAGGAAATGAAAGGATGTGCTGCTTTAGATTGAAGCACCTGAAAACAAAAAACATTAAGGACAAGTTATTTAAAAAGTTATACTCAGATGCAAAAAATAGAACTTGTAGAGACTCAACAATTGGAGTCAAAGCAAGAGTACTCACCAGTACCAGTGAAAATATGATTTTCAGCTTCAGAATGGATCAATGTCTCGACAGATGAATATGTGTAAAAGTTGTCGACGTGGACACCACCACATGGTATTATTTGTTAGAAATGTTTTTTTTTTAAAAGCTGTGTACTTTTTTATTGCCATTCCTTATATCAATGTCAGCTACAACAAGAATCTTAATATATTTAAGTCCTAGGTCTTTTAAAACCCTGACTGGGAAGAAAAAGTTAACATTAAAATAACAGACATAATTGAAAGTTCACTGCAAAGAATCGTGGGTTGAGTTAAGGAGTAGAATTTGGCATTTACCTTCCCTCAGTTTCAGATTTTTAACTGAGGGTTATTTTATCTTGAACTTGTATTGTAGTACAACAGTCTACAGCCTACAGGCCTTGCTATAACGTTAATAAGTATGGGAGTACAATTATTATTGATGATTGTAAAACTATAAATTCCAATATTTAATTTATCTTTGCTTCAAATTTATTTAAAATATACAGTTCTATTTTGATTCTTTACTTTTATTATTAATAAGTAATAGCTTCTTCTATTTTACTTGTTTTCTCGATATAACCTGTGAGTTCTTCTACATCTAATTTTGAATTTGAATTTCATAAATTTAAAATTTGATAGTGGTATATGATCTACATTCTTCTCCGGCTAATACAAAAGTTTTGGGTGGCAATATTGCTAAGAAATTAGAATCACAACCAACGTATGAACAAGTTAAAATCAACATACTAGTTTACCGGTCACATTAAGTCGCATCTAATCAGCTATATATGTTTTCCACAGTTGACAAATTGGTCAAATTAAATAAATCCTGTAAACCTATAATATGCCCAGAATACAACTGTTCAAATGAATGTATAGCTATAGCAATTAAAACAAGAACCTCTTTACAAAGTTTGAAGGAAAAATACAAAAGAACAAGAATTCTAGACTAAAGACCAAGTTCAGTGAGCAGAAGAGTTTGAGGATGTTTTCTTGAAATCTATCTTATCAACCTTAACCTCTCCATCAATTAGTTCATACACATAGACCACAACACGTAGACCATCAATGTCCATGAGGACGAAACTTGGGTTCACGTCATATGTGATGCTGCTATAGGCACCAGTTGCAGAACCTGGATTTATAACCACACCACCCTCATGTTTGTATGCTGTAAACTGATGGGTGTGACCTGTCACAAGGATGTCTACATCAAGCTGCCTCTGCAGCATTGCTAGTGAATCTAGGTCTCCCCATGGAACAACCTTCAAAAGTAATAAGAACACTATCATCAAGTAGCATAGCAATACATAATGATGCAGAAATTTGGGTCTTGAATTAAGAGGAAAAGCAAAGCAGTTACTTAAAAACCTTAATCACTGGTGAAAGACGGCTAAGTGGAAACAAATTTAAATTTATATATCAATCAGATAAAATGTCAAAAACACCATCAATGGAGAGGAAAGGAGGCACTAATTGAACACATACATGGGCAACGTATAGGGTTACAATGAGAAAAATCATTCAACCTAGACTCAGCTGTTCATGGTGTTTCAACATAATCTATAGGAATGACTTCATATTCTTCCCTGTAGTTTGTTTTTCCTGTTGCCTTATGTCTATAACTTTGATCAAGAAAATGAAAAGTACATTACCCACTAATAGGCAGTAAAATCCTAAATTACTGTCTTGCGTCTAGAATTAGAGTTTGACCCAACTCAACCCCACAAAATCAATTTGTAATGTGAGAAATCTCTTCCATTTATAAACACCTTTTCAGACTGTATTATATCTAATGTGAGACTCTCAACATTGTTCATGCCTGCAAATATTTATTATACATGAAGTGGTAAAATAACTTCAGAGGTAAACAAGAATCAAACCTGATGACCATGGCAAAGTCCAAGCTTAAATTGACCGATGGTTAGTGTTTTAGACTCTGGATATTTCGTCTCTTCATCATACTCGCCACGAGTTATATGTAAGTCTGGACAAAGAGTCTTCAAGTAGTCATGAACTTCCTGAGCATAATTCACATAAAATTTAGGTTAGAAATCCAAGCATTAAATTTAAATATTCACCCAATCCAAATACCAAAAATGTAACTCACCTAATTCCACATGATACAACTCGAAAAAGAAATGCAATCTTAATAATACTATATAGAATCTTCACTTTGACACCCAATCCCCTCATACTATTTAAGAAAATATTTGAAACCCTCTTAAAATTTGATTGCATTAAGCATAACTGAAAGAGAACCCGACTAAACAAAGAACGAAGAAAGGAAAATTTCCCTATGTTTGTAATAAAGTTTTATAAAGTAAACGATAAACGAGGGAACATAAGTAATATATTTCCAAAATAAGTAACACGGAAACAATCAACTTGGATCAGTATAACTTGTTCCTATAAGACAGAATATCACACATACTTTAATGCATAAATTTCCAGTGCAAATAATATGCTGGATCTTGCCAGGGACAAGCATGGATTTGAACTTTGCAGGGAGATCAGCTGCTCTGTGGGGCACATGCAAATCCCCTAGGGCCAACACCAGCACCATCCTCACCAATCAAAATATGAAAGCTCGGCGAATAAAGAACCTAAAGAAACAAAATATCACCCATCAACATAGTATTACTGACTTTGCATACAAAAATTGCCCAACAAAATATATGTATTTATGCATTCATAAAAGATTTAATTTGTAAACATTGTTAGTGTAAAGTTGTTTTACACTGTCAATCAATTATAACCGTCAAATCATAAAAAACAAAAAAATAAAAAGTTTAACTTTAATCATAACTATTTTTAAGAGTTTAGTGGACAATGACAGTGTAAAACAGTTTTACACTATCATCCAATAAGAAACGATTGATGTCATGTCATACAATAATACAACTAATTTTAAGATATCATTGTAATTTGGAGGAATACAAGATAAGATGTTCATTGGATGTCAGTGTAAAACTATTTTACAATGTCCATGCATCTTCTATTTTCTCTATTTTTTTAGACATTCATTTGATTGATTGATTGATTGAGTAAAACTTTTTACACTGACATTAAATAGAATAATAATAAATAATAGACATGTAGTGTGAAAATTAGAGTTGCAGAGATTAACATTGAGAAAACAAAATCGAAATTGAAGTTGAAGAATCGTGAAAGTAAGTGTGATGAATCCGCAAAATCGAAAGAAACAGGTTATGTAAGAACTCGTGCTCACAAAATAAATGATAGAAAATTTTGTTTGTTCGGCGATCGCATCGCGAATATTGTTTGAAATGATAATAGAATTCGATCAGAGAGAGAAAATCAATCGCCAAAGAACCTGATGAAGGTGAAGCTGTGGGGACTACGCGCCACGGTGGCGACGAGTGGTGGCAGCGGCGGCGGCGAAATGGGAAGCGGGATCAAAGGACAAGAGTTAGTTAGTCGGAAGAATCATTACAAGCAGATTTGTCAAATGATTCTTTAATTCTTGAGAAATTAACTTTTTTAATAACTAAAATGAAAGAGAAATAAACAAAAAAAAAAATTGGCACTTTTAAAATTAAATTAAAAAAAGTTTGTCACTTTAGCTTTTTTTATATCCCAAAAAAAATCTTAAAATATAGGTGTAACCAATGGAGTAAAAAAAATAATGACTTTTCGATATTTTAATTTTTTAAAACTATTCTAGGCTTTCACATATAAGAACGAAAAATAATCAAAATTTCATTGGGGAATATAATTACAAAACAACATTAAAGTTGTTTTATGGTGTTCTTGACAATTCAAAGTTCAATTTTTTATTATCTCACGATCGAATAGACCTAATATAAAGAATCAATCCACCTGAAATCGAATTCCTTTGGTTTCTTACGTCTCATCCAACGACATTGACTATATACGGTCTCTCCACCAACGATATTGGCTATACAAGAGACCACCAACGATATTGGCTATACAAGAGAACGGTCTCTCAAAATCACATTGTGCATTCATTATGCATCACTCGACCCCCAACTTAATTGAGGGTTTAGATTATTTGCATGTACACCACCCTATTAAAGAACCTTCACCAACATGGTCAACCGCAATGCAAACATTCATATCATCTCTTGAGGTTCAGCTTAGATCAAGAATTATGTTTGAAGAGTTGTCGGATATTAAATATATATGCATATGTTTTCTAGGATAATTTCTCATCGTGTTGTAGAGACTAACTTATTTTGCGAGACTATATCATCTTCTTCTTTTTTAAGAAGTATATCATCATTCGTTATTGATCACTATAGTTATAGTAGTGTTGGTTGACTTGATGTTTTCAACAAAACAAAAATTTGTTGCTTAACTTTGCATTATTATTTTGTCAAAAAAAAAAAAACTTGTGCCTTATTATTATAGGCTTAACACATAACAACTGCACAAGATAGTCATATTTACAACTCAAAAATAAACTTATATTCATCCTTAAAGAAAACTATACTCCTCACTAATAAGATATGAGAACCAAACTTCTCATACCATTCCCCATTTCGCATGAAGATATTACTACCTTACAACTTATCATGAAAGAAATCATGTAATGGAGATTGGATTATTATCCAGATTCGAGCGTTTCTCGGAAGAGTTAACAAAATAACTAGGAAAGCGACAATAATAACTCAAGAAATTGGAAAAATGAAAAATGTGGAGAAAAAAACAGGTCTATTTCAATGCTTAAACATCTTCTATACAAAATTTAAATGCTTAAACATTTACAAGATTTTTTCAAGTCATATGCTTTGCTATAATCTTGTTTTGTTGTTTCAACCACAGTTGTTGTAACTGCAACAAAGTTTGATCTTGCATTGATGACACATTAGACGTTTGATCATTGGTCGTCACACTAGGCCATGGTCCAAAGGGATCATCTTCTATTTGTGTTGACGGTGTTGTTTCATTTTCTCCATTTGCACTAAATGTTGGTGCCGCCGTCGAATTGTAAAAACTACTATGTGAATCAAAGGGAACAATACTAGTATTAGGATTCTCAACAGTATAGATTGGTGATTCTACTATGCCATTATCATTTGAATTGTGCACTTGAAAAGTTGGTGTTGAACTATTCCTAAAGGAATGATGAGCTTCAAAAGTTGGTGTTGAGTCATGCTTAAAGGAATGTTGAGCCTGAAAAGTTGGTGTTGAATCCTTCCTAAAAGAATGTTGAGCTTGAAAAGTTGGTGCCATAGTTGAATTGTAAAAACTATTATGTGAATCAAAAGGAACAGTACTAGCATTAGGATTCTCAAAATGATAGGTTGGTGATTCTGTTATTGCATTATCATTTGAAGTTTGCAGTTGAAAATTTGGTGTTGAACGATTCTTAAAATAATGTTGAGCCTGAAAAGTTGGTGTTGAGTCGTGCTTAAAAGAATTTTGAGCCTGAAAAGTTGGTGTTGAACCATTCTTAAAAGAATGTTGAGCCTGAAAGGTTGGCGTCGAACCATTCTTAAAAGAATGTTGAGCCTGAAAGGTTGGTGTTGAACCATTCTTAAAAGAATCTTGAGCTTGAAAAGTTGGAACCACTGTTGAATTGTAAAAACTATTATGTGAATCCAAGGGAACAATACTACTATTAGGATTCTCAACAGTATAGATTGGTGATTCTACTATACCATTATCATTTGAATTGTGCACTTGAAAAGAATGTTGAGCCTGAAAGGTTGGTGCATGATTAAAAGAATGTTGAGCCTGAAAAGTCAGTGCCACTGTCGTGTCATTTGGATTTATGTCACCAAAAATTAGATCCAAATTTGGTAAAGAATTAGAATTTTGATCAGAGAAAGTTGATGCAAGAGGGTCATGAGCATTAAAGGTAGGTGATGGTGTTGCCTTAAAAGTTGGTGATACACCAAAAGCATCATCAAAATTATCATTGGCAGTGGCATAAGGAGCTGAAGTTCCAACGTCTTCTAGGAATGGATTGTATTTTTGTTGAGGTACTAAAGCTTGATCAAATGCATTGACAAAAGTGTCAAATCCATTCTCCAATTTAGGTGATGATGTTTCATTAGTTACTGTCTTTGCTAACACTATTTCCCAACAATCTTTGGAACTTTCCTTTGTTTGATGATTTTGTTGCACATGCATATCATCAACACTTGTTATATCAAAACTTGACCTGGAAATTTTATCGATTATCGATGATCTAACAGAACCAGAACCATTAGCACTACCAAACCCAACGTCATATTGTAATGAATGTTTCTCATCTTCAGATTCCTCGGAATACCTATCATGTTCAACCGAACCGCGGGAACTCTTGGCAACATCAGTAGCACTCATTAAATCTTCCAATGATGTACATTGAGATCCAAACTCAGAAGCAGTCTCAAAATACCTATCAAGTGTTCCACATCTTTCAGTGCCTAATTCGTCTTGAGATGAACTTAAACCTGCATTAGATTTTTTTTGTGCAGAAAGAATAAAATGTTTTGAAGCAGTATTATGGAATGAAGCTTGATCCTTCAAGAAAGCTTGTAATGTCTCCATAAGCTCTTCGGAAACTTTTTGCACACTTGGATACTCATAGGACCTTCCAATTCCAATATTTAGACAAAAAGAATAAAATGCAGATAACTCATCAAATTGTTTATATGATTTAACACATGCATTGAATGCAGTAACACAAGCTGAAAGTGGTAAATTGAAGAAATTATCCAAAACAACCCCAAGCCCATCAGAGATATCTTTGTAAAGATCAAAACTTTCTTGCACAACAGCATAAAGAGAAATTTGAACCAAGCGATTGTTCTTAGCCGCTCCAGTCGGTCTCGTGCCAATAGCTCTATCCAACAACCTTTGCCAATAAGTGATTCTATTAAGAACCAATGTAGGTTTCATGTCTCTAATACCAGGTTCATTCCTTTGATTCTTCTCATGAAACCGCTTATTATACGTGAAACGTCGTTGAAGTTTTCCCGTTAGGAAACAATCTAATCGTTCATCAAGATACAATGCAAATGTTCTTATAAATGCAGTGTAATCCCAAGGACTAGAATTAGAATCATCTTTGAAACTTGAAAGATTAAGAATTTTTGCACCCCTTTTCATTGAATGAAAAACTTCTCTAGGAAAATATGGATCACCATCTTGAAATATTCTAAGGACAATCATAAGAGATTTAAGTGCAACAACCCAATTTCTAGTTTTGCCAATTCTTTTGCCTATGCATTGTGCACATGCAGCAGCATAGGCTTTGTTGGAAGATACTATGTTGACAATTTCATTCACATAACGCTCTTCAATTGGATTTTTATCATGTGTTGTTGCTTTAAGAATTGTTACCTCAAGATTTGCTGCATGTGTTACCTTTGCTAGGCTAATACTTGTTTGGTCTTTTACTGCACCAATTGCCTTCCTTAGTTTGCTTGGCATTGTGAGAGAATCAAATCAAATTAAACAACTAGATTTTATTCACAATGCACATGTATGCATGAAGTTTGTTGTGGAATTAATTTGTTCTAAGGAAGGTTGGTGAAAAGTAAAAGTTGTTGAAAATTGACAGGATTTGTGTGAAGACATTTTTTTGAGAGGCATAGAACAAAGAGAATGGAGGTTCAATTTGGTTTATTTTTAGATTGTGGATTTGGATGGTGGAGAGTAAAAGGTGGGAGAGGGAAAAAATGTGCACATGACCAGAGTGTTTTTTTTTTCTCTTGGTTGATTATGCTTTTGTGTTAGTAAATTTAAATTTAATGGTTTCATTGCAACAAGACAAGGCCAAACAGGAAATTGCTTACCCTCTCTAATCTCTATTCCATACTAACGGTACATCTCAGTTAACGTAATTTTTTTTTTATAACTTTTATTATAATTTGAAACCTGGTATATATATCTTGCTGGGTTAAGAGGGGATTCGGAATTCAGAAGATCATCACATGGACTTTGAACAATCATATAAGAGAAACACACAACAATCTAACCCAAAACTTTAAATTAGATTTATGAGTCATCTTACTTGTAAAGTATTTAACATTTATTTTTCCATCTCTATGTAAAATATATTACCCGCACTTTTTTCTTAAAGAGTATTACTCACCGTTGATATATCAATATTTCTAAATATCTTTTCTTTTTTTTTTGAGGAATTCTAAATATCTTTTCTATAAAGCATGTCTAGATAACTTATTTTGGTAAAGATGGATAATGGACAAATATGTTAGGTAAGTGGAATAAAAAGAAACGTAGGTATTTAATTTTCTTGAATATCATAAAACTTGATACATCCAGATTCGTGACTGATAAGCAACATGTCCAAATCAACTACATATTTATAAGGGATCAAGTCTATAGTGCACAAAGAGATATTTGTCTTGTAGTATATATAAAGTTGTTTTTATCATTGGATAAAAAAAAATCTCAATTAAATTAAATAAAATGTGATGCGGTGAAAAATAAATTTATGTACCATACAATACTAATTTTTTTGTCGTAATTCTTTTCAAGAACATGTATTCAACTAAGCCTTTATTTTAGGCATTTCGTTTTTGACAAGATTCTAGGCATTTAACTGATGTGGCTGACTTGCTATTTTATAGGGAAAAAATAAGTCGAAGTTGGTCCATTTTTTACTCTCAATAAAACCTATTATCATAGCATTTTACTTGTAACAGAAATACTAAAAATCAGCCCCAGTACTAATTGTTATACAGTCATGAATTTTGGGTCGATGGACCAACTTCTATATGGGTTCAAGTTGTGATCCAAACCATTAGAAATGTGAAAATCCAAGCAGAGACTAGCACTCACGACAGACCCGTGTTTAATTAGGCAACATTAACATAAACAAAACAGCTTAATTCCAACATAATTCAGAGATTTTTTTATAAATAATAGCAAGACAAGTGAGGGAGTCATTTTCATCCATCCGTGTCAGCAGCAATGCATGCCATAAAATAATGAGATGAGTGGACCCTCCCTAACTCACCAAACCAAACCAAAGAAATTTTCAGATGATGATGCATTGTCTATTGTATTGTCCTTAGTCTCTCTGCATTATATTGATTTTGGTGCGTCAACACGTCACTAATTCAATGTCGTATAGTGCTAGTGCTAACGTTGTAATCAATGTTATTTACAATATATTTCCAATTCTCACCACACATCCTTAAACACAAGAAGAAACGTACCATCAAAGTCTTCCTCACACTCCACCACCTTCACTCAATCTTGGACTCTTCTTTTCAATAATACAGATATAAAATATTAGCTGTGGTTCATGTTTCATGGTGAAGTTGATGAAGAACGAGGGAAACTAAAGTAAGTAAATGTTTAACTATGCTTATATGTATATGCACCAAACGAATTTTTTTAGCGGCAAATGTTAATATGTAATTTTCGTATGCATTACACAAATATTTTCCTTTTTTAGTTTTAACCATTTATTGAAAATTTCATTTAGTTGCATGTGTGTATGTGGGTGAGCAGGGGACTCTGCTTCTTTGCCTCCACAATTTGATGGAATTTTATGTTGAGCTTACTCACGGGTTTATATGATAGTTGTAAATTTTCAATTTTCTATATATGTAGAAAGTTTTAAGACTCGGGTGGTATCTTACTTGTTAGAATAATTCTTGAACCCTTCAAGTTATAGCTGAAAAAATTAACAAGAACACAAAAATATTTTGTCCAATAAAAGATAAGATTGAGTCACGGATTAGGTCAGTCTTTTTAAGACGTTTTGCGGTGTCTCAAAGATACAGTCGTTCTTTCCATTTTTCAAACTCATCTCTTGAGGGTGAAACAGTCCTCCAAATCTTGAGTATAAGTACTCTTTTTCTTTTTGTGGTGGCCGGGTTTGAACCCCAGACCTTGCATATATATTATGCATTGTCCATACCAACTGAGTTAAGCTCATGGGGACTGAGTGTACTCTATATCTACACAAAAGTATTCACCCAAGCAACACCCCCTAGATACAACAAATTTAACCAACTTATTTTTGGTACCATGTTATCATTTATATATTTAATTTTGAGTGAAAAAAAACTCAATTTTTTTTTGCCAAAAAAATCGATTAATTAATCATTTATATAGAATCTTTAGTCTATTTGTTTAACTTGATTGATCATTTTGGTGTGACTATAATGAGATAATTCATATTTGATTTTATGTCCTTGTCTTAGTAAAATATACTACACGTACGATTTTTTAATAAGTTTAAGGGATGACAGTTTGGATTGCTATTTGCTATTATATGATATATATGGTTTTGGGTTTGAACGTAAGTATGAAATAATAAAAATGAAAATTTTATAATAAGATTGTATTTGGTCATGTGTGTGAGGATGTGAAGAATAAATATCATTTTACTTTTGTGGTTGTCTAAGTGTACATGTGCATCTCTTTGCCTTAGTTGCGGGTGAATTTTATTCATTGGTATGAGACAATTTATGTGTGGTTCCTTAGAGGGTGTTTGTTTGAGGGTTACAAAAATAATTTTCAGGAATCTAAGGTTGAAATTTTAGTGATGGGCACCTAGTCTTAGAAGCATACAAATTTTAATTTATTTATTTTTATTGTCAAACTGAACTATGGACTAGTAGCATATTTTTTTCCCAAAGATATAGATATTTTAAGGAAAATGTTAACTAGTGTCACTGGGACACTAATTAAGGACTTATAAATGGAAATGTTTTCTCGAAAATTGTGTATTTTATTTTTTGAAACTTGAAAAAGTATTGCTTTTAATATTGACTTTGTTTTTTCTTTCCATTTTTAGTTGTTTGACTAGCATTGGTTAACATGACCTATATTTTAATTAACATTTTGGATCGAAATTTGTGGTGCTACACAAAGCTTTTTATGTTGTAAATAAATTATAATCATGTACCTAAATAGAAAATAAATAACTGTGGTTGAAATTATGCCAAACTAGTCATAAAACACTAATAATAAATATACATATTATTTTGTTAAAAACATGTTTATTTATTTACTACTTTTAGTAAATCCACTAACACAAACTAAATAAACTACTAACTATGCAACTTTCATTTATCTATGCAGGATTCACATGACCAAGTCCCATATTGTACTAGCTGATACTTGAAGTGTTTGGTGCACCCTTAGCCACAGTCTTTTGTCCCATTGTTACAAGTCTCCGACAATTTATATTCACGTGTGTGAAAATTGCATCCTGTGTATTATTCAGCACTATATAGTACACCCTCTCTGTGTAATTTCTACACAAACTAACATGGATGCTAGAAATTTGTTGAAGTTCCTGGTTTTTTCATTTGGTATAGCACTAGTTATACTTGCTACCTGGTTTCACCTTCCATCATCATTCAACAAAGAAGCTCTAGACTGCAACATCTTCTCTGGATGGTGCACCTCAAAGAACCGTTTTCAATCTTCAAATCCAATCCACAAACCAACATTCTCCACTAGCCGTCAAAAACCAAACCATGAATCCGATGAACCTCGCCACCCTTTAGACCCTCTAACCATCCAAGAATTCAACAAAGTTCGTGCAATCCTCTCGACGCACCCTCTCTTTAAGTCCTCAAACAGTTACACTCTTAATTCCATTGTCCTTGAAGAACCAGATAAAGAACTTGTCCTCAAATGGAAAAAGGGGCAACCATTACTTCCTAGGAAAGCTTCTGTGGTTGCACTTGATAAACGTGTCACTCACACTCTCATTGTTGATCTTAGCACAAGTGAAATAACCAACCATGAAACAAGGCCAGCTTCTTCTGGATACCCTACAATGACTATTGAGGAAATGGTTGCTGTACTCGATGTTCCATTGAAGAGTGGCGAGTTCAACAGCACGATCAGAAAACGCGGTGTGAATTTAGCAGACCTTGCATGCCTTCCAGTCGCTTCAGGGTGGTATGGAACACCGGTTGAAGAGAATAGAAGATTGATCAAGGTGCAGTGTTATTCAAGCAAAGGCACTGTCAATTTCTATATGAAACCGATAGAAGGTTTAACAGTGTTGGTTGATATGGATAAGAGAGAGGTTGTGTCCATTACAGATAATGGACTAAACATTCCTGTTGCAAATGGCATCGACACTGATTACCGTTACTCGGTTCAGAAGCTCAACGGAGAGTTCAACTTGATAAATCCAATTTCCTTGGAACAACCAAAAGGTCCAAGCTTTACAGTTGATGGACATTTGGTGAAATGGGCTAATTGGGAATTTCATCTCAAACCTGACCCTAGAGCTGGAACCATTATTTCACAAGCTAAAGTGAGAGATCCAGATACATTAGAGATGAGAAATGTTATTTACAAAGGGTTCACTTCTGAACTTTTTGTGCCTTATATGGATCCTACTGATGGATGGTATTTTAAGACATACATGGATGCTGGTGAGTATGGATTTGGTTTGCAAGCAATGCCTTTAGACCCTTTGAATGATTGTCCAAGGAATGCTTACTACATGGATGGAGTGTTTACTTCTGCTGATGGAACACCATATGTTCAACCAAACATGATTTGCATTTTTGAGAGTTATGCTGGTGACATTGCTTGGCGACACGCAGAGTGTCCAATCACCGACATGAAGGTAAGAATTTCAGTACTCATGAATGACACAATCACTGTCTTATTACAGATTCATCAAACTAGGAATGTTAAATCCTCTATTTTATTCTAAGAGTTTAATTCCTATTGTAATATGTACATATTTTCATTTTTATACTTTGATTAACTATTTTGAGTTTATGCTACTGTGGCAGGTTACTGAAGTGAGGCCAAAGGTGACACTGGTGGTTAGAATGGCAGCAGCAGTGGCAAACTATGACTATATCATGGATTGGGAATTTCAAACTGATGGGCTAATCAGATCCAAGGTAGGTGATGAAAAATTCAGTTTATTTAGTTTGAATAATATTCTTGTTTAGGGAATTGTGCTGAGATTGATACTTTCAAATCAATAATAATCTCGGTAGAGAGGAGACTATCTTGTCCATAGTTTTGGAGTGTGTACAATAAACTAATCATCAAGTTACATTGACATATATAGTATCTAATTTATTGACACCAGAATTTAAGTGAAGTGCAATTTTACTAGTCTAGGTGCACTGCTTTTCAATTATAAATTGTAATCAGTAAAAAAAAAAATGGACAAGTTGCATTGTAGATTGATGGTTTAAGGTAAGAGGTTGGACAAATATATATAGATTGATGCTACATGTTTTGTCTCATTGTATTAAATAATGTAAGATAACATCAATTTTTCTTTTTCTGATGTAGGTTGGACTAAGTGGTATCTTGATGGTGAAAGGAACAACCTATGAAAACATGAACCAAGTACCCGACCAAGAATATCTCTATGGAACCCTTTTAAGCGAAAACATTATCGGCGTAATCCATGACCATTACGTCACATATTACCTTGACATGGACATTGATGGCTCAGACAATTCGTTTGTGAAGGTAAACATAAAGAAGCAAGAAACCTCTCCAGGAGAGTCACCAAGAAAGAGTTACCTGAAAGCTGTGAGAAAAGTGGCTAAGACAGAAAAAGATGCTCAAATAAAACTTCAACTATATAACCCATCTGAATTTCATGTGGTGAACCCTTTGAAGAAAACAAGGGTAGGGAACCCTGTTGGGTACAAATTGGTTCCAGGTGCTACAGCAGCTAGTTTACTTGACCATGATGATCCACCACAAAAGAGAGCAGCTTTTACAAATAACCAAATTTGGGTCACTCCTTATAACAAGAGTGAGGAATGGGCTGGTGGCTTACTTGTTTACCAGAGCCAAGGCGATGATACTCTTCAAGTGTGGTCTGACAGGTTAGAGATTATTTTCATAATTCTATTTTTGTTAGGGCGACCCTAAATTGTTCCGATTACAAGTTTGAGTCACACATTGAATAAGATATATATGACTTAAAAATATGTTTATAAGTGTTCCTCTGTCTTCACACTATAAGTCGGTTTTATAAAGGTTGAGTTAGACTCGACCCTAAATTCTGATAGTTGTCAATGACTGTGCACCTATATGAGAGTCTCATTTATTTATTAAATGTGTTAATGTCTAAGACTTGTCTTGTCTTGTGATGCGTATGTCACAAGTTCAATCCTGAAAATAGTTTTTATGCTTGCCAAGTAAAACTGCATACGAGACTACGTACATCTACCCTTCTGAGTCCTGCTTTACCTTATGAGAGTCTTGTGCAAAAATTCTATTTATTTAATGTGTCTATGTATTTGAATTTGGTGTTTAGTATGAATTGTGAATACATCAATTATATATGGACATGTCTCATATATTGATGATATTTGAATGTGCAGGGATCGTCCAATTGAGAACAAGGACATTGTGTTGTGGTACACAGTAGGGTTCCATCATGTACCATGTCAAGAGGACTACCCTATCATGCCTACTGTATCTTCAAGCTTTGATCTGAAGCCAGTCAATTTCTTTGAAAGAAATCCAATTCTAAGAATGCCACCAAATTTCCAAGATGATTTACCTGTTTGCAAGGCACAAGATTCAGCTTGAGATCCTATCTATTGCTTTTAGTCTTTTCTTTTTTTGTCAATGCTTTTAGTCTCAACTATGTGTATAAATGATGTCGAAACAAACTCGTGGCTTTAAATAATTTAGTAACGGTAATGGTCAAACTTTGACTGTAATGTGAAAATTGTAGAATGTTTCATGTGTCTTTTTTTTTTTGTAGTGTCATCTGTGTCTTGTACATGCAAAATAAACAAATCATGAGTTCATCTAATGGAAGCATATTAGTTTCCATGATTATTAGGATTTAGTCTAATGCTAATATTTATTAAATCCGGAGGCTATGGGTTCAAGCATTACTTTGAACACTAAAGGTCCGTTTGGTTCGAGAATTAGGAGGGGATAGGAGGGGAGGGAAGGGGAGGGATTTTAACGGAGGGGAGGGGAGACTTTTTAATTAAAAACGTGTTTGGTTCGCAAGGGGAGGGGATGGGATTTTAAAATTATTTTACTGTTTTACCCTTAAACTTAATTAAAGAAAAGAAACTACTTGATATTACAATTTGAGAGACCATCCAATGACAAACACATCTAAGCTGCTTATTTTATCTCAAACTGACTCATATATTTTTCACAACAAGACATGAATCAGTGAATTAACATTGAAAAAAAATGGATCAACAAGCAATAATAAGTTGAATTAAAATAAGATAATAATAATAATAATAATAACAAGGCCGTTGACATCAACAAAGTAGTAGTAGGAGTGGTTTTTAGATGTAACAAATAAGAGTGATAGATAATATAATAATAAAAAAGTTGTTACAAAAAAAATATAACAAAATAATAATAAGATTGTTACAAAGATAATATAATCTAATAATAATAAAAGTTGTTACAATGTTAATATTGAAATTTAAAATTAATTTAAGGATAATTATGGCAATGCAATCAAATTTTAAAAAGATTTGCTCTCCTCCCCTCCCCTTCCCTCCCCTCCAAAACTCTCGAACTAAACGGACCCTAAGATATCCGTTGCCTTGAAGAGCATCATCCCTTCACACTAACTTTTTATTAAAAACATAAGTGCACCAAGTGAGAAGAAATAAAACACTTTAAGGGTGAGTAATATTTTGCATTAATATTATTATATTAGATTTTGTATCTTAAATCATAAATTTACTAATTAGTAATTTCAAAATACTAGTCTACATAAATTTCTAAATATATTTTAAAGGTAAGGTAATGTTAAGTAATGTTCTTGAAGTATTTGTTAAAGAATCAAATATGGAGTAGTATTATTTGAAGTTGTTAGTTAATTCTTTAAAAGTTTAAAAAGTGTCATTCTTAACATAATTGAGCACTGTTATATAGTGCGAAGGAAATCGTCATGAGAACCTCATGAAACATACGTGTTAAACGCTGGAAGGGTCTGGAATTTGGATTTAGTGGAATAAAGGAGTTGTGGTGGATATATTTGTGGCCAAAGCCAAAATAAATGACAAGTCCCTTGGTGGAATGCTCGCGATGCGAAATTCGCTAAGTTAACATTACCCCATTAAATTTATTTTGTTGTCTTCCTTAATAAATCAAAACACTTGTTAGCATTTTTTTAAAGGTGTTATTATAAAATAGAATTTAAATATGATGTCATATGAAGTTACACTCTGTAATGTCAAGTTTATAACTTGTACCAAAAAAACATCATAGCAGAGGAACTTAAAATGATTATCTTAAATGTCAGGAGAATTTATTTAAGGTGGATTCTAAGGCGAGGGTTCAATTAAGTCCCTCATTGGTGGATCATTATCAATATACTGTCCGATTTAATCGATGGTCCATATTTTTTAAAATTATAATGAGAACATTTTATGATTTTTACACAGAATCATGCCTCCTATATCATATATCCCTGTTAGTATGCAGGAATGCTTCAATCGAATTGAACATTCATATCTCCCCATTGGAGACGTAAAAAAAATTCATTCATAAGCGGTTGTCAATCAAGTTAAACATACAATGAACAATGAAGATGTTGTGGTTAAAAAAAGTTGAACATTCACTCTCTTCTTCTTCTTCCCAAATTGAACTTTATGCTAATGTCGTTGAATTCTTGACATGTGCAACAATGAGAAATATATAGATAATTTTTTATTTTTAATAATGTTCAATGAATTAGAACTAAAACAAAGTGGGAAGCAATCAATATCATTTTTTTTACCAATTCATTGTAACATTGCTTTATGTATTTTTTCTAAACAAAACAATTGAATTGAAGAATGAAGGGCATGTCAACGAAACTAGGACAAAATTAACAACATATTCATTTGGAATTTACGAGATTAACAACATTTTCCCTATATCAAATTTACTTTTTACATTTGGGAAATACTTGCTTCATTTTCTCAATGGCTGCCACTGTAAGCACACAGGGGAAATGTTAATGAAATGGCGGCGATGGTGGTTATGGATCAGAGGTTTGGGAGCAGAGAAGGGGAATAAGGAAAAAAGAAGATGCATGTGATCTAATGTATATGGTGTATAACAGGGCATACGGATTTGATTAATCTTGTGGCTATTGATAGTGGTCCACTGGTGAAGGACTTAATTGAACCCTCACCCTAGAACTCACCCCCTAAATATGATTGGATGGTTGTTCACACAAAATCTTTTCACTTCTCCATTTATAGTTAGTTATTAATCTCTTAGGTTTGTTATGAAAAGATAGTTAAATCAGTCCTTTTAAGTATTGTAATTCTGGAATCTGGAGTTTTAACATTTAGTTAGTAGAAATCAAAGATTATTTATACATGCTAGTTCAAATGGACCCATCATTGATCGTGGACAATATTAATTGGAATTTGACTTCCCTAAACTAAGTATAAAGTGATTAGATTGAAGTGTGAACAAAGATTGCAGTTGTATGGTTGTTAGGCTAATCGACAAAGCTTTATAATTAATTTTACCATAAAAGTTTTTTTAATTAATGGATCTCATGGTGGCTAAATTAGAATTAGATAAGACTTAATTGTATTTCAAAAGCATAATAAAACTTCAGAAATTCAAAAGCATAATAAAACTTCAGAAATTAAATAAGAAACTGATAGGAAATGGATACCAGCAAGGAATACTTGTTGGTGCAAGCGGGGAAGGTACAGAAACAACGTGAATGTAGTTTGGCGTTTACAGCTTTCATACACCATGCCCCATGCAATAAAGGATGGCATATTTTTTTGGGGTGGTGGTCAAGGTTCGAACGCCAAACCTTATATATATTATGCATTGTCCATACCAACTAAGCTAAGTTCACGATGACATAAAGGATGACATATAAACACATTAAAAAAAGGCACGAACCAACAAATTGATAATAAAAATGTTACTGCAACATGTTCAATCCAACAAAACTGTAAAGTTATCATCATAGCACAATATAAGTTACATACAAGTTATACAAATAGCTACATCTTTGGTAACAATATTGGACATACAAATTAATTGAACCATCAAAAGAAAACCTCATTCAGGAAAAATCTAAACATGTCTAATGTGTCTATGGGGGTGATTATTCCCTGTTCCATGGTAAAAGAATGTAATGTATGGTGAGTGTCAAGTGCTGTAAGCATTCAAAGCATATCAAAACTTGATGCATTTTATACTTTCATTAACCGGAGAAATAATATAGTAAACAAAATGAACTAATCATCTGATTCGTGAAGATCTTTGTCGTTGTTCATCAACTTTATTCATCCAATCATTGAGCCATAGTAGTCCCTTGTACCCATAATGAGTAGCAGCAACAAGTATGACCAAGAAAAATATAAATAGAAGAAGCTGCTTTGCTCTGGAAATCATTTTCTGTTCAATGATTACAAATATAATTAGTAACCAAAGAGAAAGGTAGATGAATATTTTTAAAAAAAAAAAACTCTTTTATCAAGAAAACTAACATACCTGCAATATTGTTGGTTCCTTCGATTCTACTACCCGCTCTCGCTTTTTTCGTCGCTTTGGACCTGATTTTTCATTATCTGGCTGCTCCTTCACCTTCAACAATTACTAGTATTAGGCTTGTATAGACAAAGATTACTTCAGTATTATGACACTGCTGCTACAGAGCTCACTAGTTAAAAGGAAACAAAAAAAAAGAAAATTTTACATTGAAAACATCACTTTTTACACTTTTAATACTTTGAATACACAAATTTCAAGATATTTATACTATTTATGTGTTCTTTTAAAGGGTTTATCTTAGTAGTAGAACACTCGAGTTCAAATGAACCCACATTGTTGATCTTTGATCATGAACAATGTCAACTGGGACTTTTGTGAGGCTCACTCTACATTTTGCTAGGCCACAATATATACATATATTTGTGATTTCAGTGTACAAATCTAATTTGGGTCTGAGATTTATTACAACCTTAATGGCAATGTAGACACAAAGATGTCCTTTCAGGATCTGGATTTCCACAAGTACAATGCAATTTTGTAGTGATGATGAATAAAAAAACCGAGCAAATATGTTGAAAGTTCTGATGGAAGCAGAATTACCTCTGTAACTTTAGATTTACGTAATTGCAATTCTGACTCAACAACCTGCACTTTACTCTTACAGTCAGAATTGCAAGGAATAAGTCCAACTCCAAATTGATTTTTTGGTACATCGCTTGGATTGCAACCAGCACGATTATGTGCTGCTTGAACATCTTGACAAAGCCACTCTTTTTTCAGTGTTTGGCATTTGCAACGAACAGTGACCTTGTAAAAAACGAGTTCATAATTTAGTAGATAAATTGGATCAATAATAGGTGTATTGGTTTGTTTAGTTTGCAGTATCTAGAAAAGTAATGCAAAAAACTACAGAGATTGAGCTAATAGTGTTATTTTTAAATTTAATTAATGAAGCAATAGCTATTAAATTCTGTACCTTTTTAGAGCATTTCTCAGGATTTGGGCATTCACCAGGATGACATGTCTCTGGGCATAGGTGTGTACAATTTGGCATCTTTCTGCAAAACCATTGTAACCGATAAGTCTATCATCTAGCTACTCCATTTAGAGAACAAGGAAAAGAGAAGAAAGTACGGAACATAAGTCTAACATACACTTTCAACTCAAATTTGGTTTTGAAGGCTACACTAGATTAAAAATCACTTCTATTTAAATTACCTATGACATGGTCCACCACATGACCGGGCATTCTCTTGATCTTTTGCAGACAGGCTGTTGTAATAAATGCACTCAAAAGCATGGACCATTGCACCACAATGACATGAACGTTTAATTAGCACCTTGCATGGGGGGCAGTCTCCAGGATGGCAGCGCCGAGGGCAGTGATGTTGACACTTGGGCTTTCGTTCCTGATCAACGCAGTTTACACACAGAATAATTATAAGCTCTGATTTTGGATAGTAAAAGTGAGGTTCTCAACTTTACAGAGGGAAACAATTGAGAAAGTCCATTGTTTCAGTTAAAACCAGTGATAAAGAATAAAATAAAATGAATTAATGAAATTATGAAAGATTCAAAACCTTTTGGCAAGAAAGCGAACAAGCTTCACAAGCCTCACTTCTCGGTAACTGGTTCATGGAAGATCGGTTCTCCAAGGCGTGGCAGGTTTTAGTACAATAATGATTACTACATGGTAGAGGATTACCACATAAATTATCACAGGAGAACTGTGATTTATTAGAGCAGACCATCTGATGAGAAGGTGGAAAAGAAAACAGAAACCACATTAAAAGCAGTTAAAGTGAATTGGTTTTGGACAAAATCATAGAAAAGAATATTGCATGTCATAGTTCGTATGCAGCTTTTAAGATAAGCAATACAAACCATTCTCTCTGCTCCAAAGTGCTGCCCTACACATGGTCTCCATTCTAGTTCTGGGCAAGGAGGACATGGAGTGCCGGGAACACTTTCACTTTGTTGTACAATCTTCTTTTTCTTTGGTTTGAGAGTAAACTCGGGTTTAGGAGGAGGCCTAGCACCATGACACCTTCACAGAGAAAAACGCGTTAAGGAACGATAGCTAAAATTTGAACGTGCAGTCTCATGTGGTCAAAATTCAACTATATGTCAATATTTGAGACATATGACTAGAGATAGGAATATCTGTTTTTGGATTTTCCATTCACGCCTAAATGCTTTTTTAAAGTTCAAAAGTCTTAAACATTTAAATCAATTTCTTCAAAATAATACATAGTAACATCTCAATCTATCATATATAGAGAAATTTCTCAAACCTTAATTTGCATGCATGGCCACATTGGTACTCTTCTGCACAAGGTAGGCGACAAGGAGGGCAGGCTCCATAATGGCATTTGTGAGGCTAAACAAAAGAAATGTGTTAATAATATTAAAAAAAAAAAAAGATTACTTTATCAGCAATGAAGCATACAACTTCCTTAAAATTAAGGAACAACAAAGTATATGATGAAGACACCCATTAAGAGATATGAATATTCCTTTTTTAAAAAAATAATTGCAATGAAATCATATCATCCAATTTCAAACTTAATTGTACTCACCATTGAAGCAGTTCAATTTTAGCATGTCATTTAATGTTTGAATCACAACCACAAATATATTTTATGGAAAAGACTACAAAACACCATTACAATTTGAAACTCTAGACATGATACAATTAAAAAGACCAGAGGGTGTTTGGGGGGAAGAGGGCAATGATTCAAGTTCATTTTATGCCAACCATAAAATAAAACAAGTACTTTGTTGTGTACTGTAGATACTTACGAATGCATTTAAAAAAAACAATTGATTATAATAATTTACATAACCTAGTTTTAAGATAAATATATCTGTAAAATATCATTGGGAAAAAAAGGCTAGGGTACAACCGGGAGTTAGATAAAAGAATCTTGAAAGGCCTAGTTTTAATAATTTACATAACAAGTTTCACAGTCGCAGTTAGAAACAAGAGAAACCAACAGTAATAAACAAAGGCAGTTGGCTTATCCTATAAATAGTCACAAACAAACAAAATGAAAAGACTGAATAACTTAAATCTAACCCAAACTCATTAAAAATACTCTTCACGCGCTAAGCTTCTGTTCAAATACATGGACTTGTAATATATTAAATTAGCAACAACATACTTAATAAGACACATTTTTATGATTATGGTAAAAATAACATTCTTCACAGAAAATTGTTTTAAAAGTCATATGTACATTATTTACTGTACAAAGTACACACTACTTAAAATTTAGACCACAGGAAGAATCCAATGTTATCGTCCTTTCTTACTCATTTATATTGCAACTAGTTGTGTTTACCGCTGTAGAAACACAGTTAGGGAAAAACTTTTATATAAAAGAGTATTTGATTATCAAACAGCAAACAGCATAACTAGGTGTTAGGAAATCATGGATTGACTTCAAAACCCAAAAGAAAAACTTCAATTAGCTGATATCAAATCTCAAAATGATAGTCATTGATACTTTTAGAGATGCTATTACCAATTTTGTTACAAATCCTATTACTATTTATTAAAAAAAGAAACATAAGTCGGAGTTTTTCTCTCTAAATATTATCCTCTATCACAGCTTCACCCAAGTACAAAATTATAATATTACTCTGCCTGGGAATGTAAAAACTTGCAGAAGTAACAAATAGTACCTTGGAGATTGATGCATGCCGGCACAAAGGCTGAATAGGACATTGTTTACGACATTTAGGTGGCTTTTGATCCATTTCCGTACCACAAGGAACCTGGTACAAAACTCATCACGAAGCAAATATAATTTAAGCAAGTGCCGCAAAATTTGATGAAATCCAAGTATACAGCATCAAGATCAAGAAGATTATATAAGAAAATAGTAGCATATTGACTAAATGAAAATAGACAACCCAAAATAATAAAAGATTTGCACTCGCAAAGAAAGAAACAACAGAGAATATCTATATCAATATCTGGTGTGTGTATATGTGAAATTATTGACATTAATTTACCATCACCGAGATTAAGTATATTTACCAATCTCTTCAAATCAAAATAAAAAAGTAACAGAAATAAGCAACTAGATATTTACTTAGTCTCTGAACTGCTAATTTATTTAATGAAAATGCTATGAAATTAGCAGAGTAGCAACTCACGAGTAATATCAAAATAGGCATATCACAGACTGAGAATGAATGTTATACAAAATGACAATAACAACCCTTCTTGATTTCATATAACACATTTAGCTTTGTTATTCCCCAGAATATGTTCAAATGACTTTGCTTTAAAATAAATCAGCAGACAGTGTAATGCAATGTGCTTATATTATGCTGCATAATTTATGCAAGAAAAATAAATGATATGCTGCTGATCACTACCAAAATCTATCCCACCCGGAAAAAAGCATTAAGGTGCTGGGAAATGAGTGAGACATATATGAAAGAAAAAGTTTGTTCACTGGAAGTTCCATCCATAAGTTATCAAACTAATTACTATTTAGTATGTCCAACACTATCTAGCCATTAACTTCTACGAACTTGGCAGTCGATGGTGTTGTTTTACACAAGTATATATATTCACACAACAATTTGCATACACGAAATACAATTATAAAATGGGGATTCAAAGTAAACACAAACATGCAAAATTGGAAAAGAAAAATCATGCAACATAAGACTAGATGTAAACAGAATCCTGATACCTCAAAATGTGTCTCCCCACATGCACAAGCAATTGTCACCATTATAGGACAAGGAGCACAGGGACCTCTGCAAGAGAAAATTTAGCTATCATCAATCTATATAATCTGCCTGTCTTGCACTATAGGCTTCACAAGTTAAAGGATGAAAGACTATTTTATCGTGTATGCATAAGATAAGAAAATATTGGTCCTTATGTTTTTAATTAAACGGATCAACGGAAATAGATCAACTGCTTCATGAAGATGTTGATATGTTTCTTCTCCATCTAGATTCTAGTCCATTCATTGTGATCAGATTTTTAATAGCTAAAGGCATAATATTTAAACATCAGAGACAATATTTCATCTATTCACCATTGTTGCAGTCTTGCAGTTGCCTAATGGACTACAGGCCAAGATCACGCGTATAACAAAAAACGACATACCTATGGCATGGAGATTGGCATTTGTGGTTCCTACAGCGAAGCCTCCTGCCACATATCTAATAATTGTTGAAAAACAAAAGAAACTGGTTAATAATAATTACAAACTTACAATCCATTATTCAACTATCAAAATGAGGTAATAACAATATTAATATCTACTACAAAAGAAGCACACACACCTCTGAGCACGGAGGACAATATCCATCACAGCAGCGGCGCTTACACGGGTGCTTACCACAATCGCGCAATGTCTGGCACTTCCTCTCACATGTCAAATCTTGATAGCAAGGTACCTAATTTAAGTTCAATTAAATTTGCCTACTATGGTGACTATTTCACAAATGCATCCAAATTTCAAACAAAAGAAAATCACCACCACTTACATCTTTCCTGAGGCTTCCACAACGACAACTTTTCTTCACAACAATCCTACAAGTCTCCATACACTGTCCACGATGGCATCGTTCATGACACCTATGATACCCACATGGCAACGTTTTCTCACAAGTTGCACCACAAACCTGCAAAGGAGCATCACAAGGCATTCCTTCATACACCCTTTTCCCACAAGGACATGTTCTCTTCCCTTGTAAAGGACACCCACCACACTCCCCAGAATGACACCCTTTCTCACAAACATGCTTCCCACAACTAAGCTTCTTCTCACAAGGATCACCACATTGAAAAACACGTTCACAACACTCCCTCTCCTCTTTCACTTTCCCACATTGACATCTATAAACACCACGCGCCCGACACGGCGGACAATCGCCACGGTGACAAATCTCAGCACATCTATGAACACCACAATCCAGTTTTTTCTCACAACGTGCTTCACAAGAAAACTCCTTGAAACCACATCTACGTACATCTTGACGGGACCCACAAAAGCAACTAACTTTAACCAATTGTGGACAAGATGGACATGGCCCAGGATGACAAAGAAGTAAACAATAATGCCCACAGTCATTTTTCAACGATCGACCACAAACTTCACCACAGGAATGAGGTAAAACCCAAGGATCATCACTGGGTGGATTCTCCAATTTACCACAAAAGCAAAGGTAAATTTTTGGGATTAACCTTTTGGGATATTCAACTCTACATTTAGGACAATTCCAGAGAGATGTTTCCGCGGCGTGTTCCGCAGAAACAGAGAGGCGCGTTACGGCGCGTGCGGCGGCGAGATCGGAAGCTTGACGAGACCAGCTTTGAATACAGAAGAGATGGAAGACGGCGAAGCAGAGGGAGGTGCAGGACCAAGTTGGGTCGGAAGGTTTGATGCGTTCGAGGCAGATGAGGCAGGAGAGAGCGCCGGAGGAGGAGGAGGTGAGGAAGGATTGGATCTTGGAGAGGTCGGCGGTGGTGGCATTGGTTGAGGAGTGGCCGGAGAAATTGAAGTAGGATTTGAATATTGATTCGGAGAGGTCGGAGTGGCGGAGGAGTGAGGTGGTGGAGGAGCCACCGCCGTCGGAATCGGAGTCGGAAAGTGGTTGTGGCGGTGGCGAACGGTGGTTATGTGATGCCGCCATCTATGGGTTTGGTAATGTTCGAACACCTCACACCTGTTTGTATAACATAATTAGTTGGTTCCTTGTTTGTGTCTGAAATTGTTTTTTAGTTCATCTTTGTTAGATCTGTTTTATTTTTCTTTACCAGTAATAAAAATAAAAATTTGATATTGTAATTGTTCTAGGTTTAAATGCTAAATTGGTCCCTTAACTTGATTTTAAGTATCGGTTTGGTCCCATAAGCAATAAAAAGTCCGTTTGAGTTCCTTAACTTTATTTAAAGTATCAGTTTGGTCCTTTCTGTTAATTTAATCCAAAAAAACGTTAAATTTTGGTCTCTTAACTTATTTAATTAGTATTAGTTTGGTCCCTAAATTTAAAGTTTTTTTGAATAAAATTAACATAAATGACCAAAATGATACTTTAAATAAAGTTAAGGGACCTAAACGAATCTTTTATTATTTATGGGACCAAACCAATATTAGAAATCAAGTTAAGGTACCAATTGAACATTTAAGTCTTATTTTTAATAAGATTTGATATTGTAATATTCTGTATATTATTAGGATTAGGATGAATATCAGCACTAATAACTTTTATAATACTAGTAATAATATCTAAAATCTTTTTAATTGATCACATCTTTCTCTCTTTTCTATAACACACACACACATATATATATATATATGCATGTTTTCTTCTCTCTTTTTAGGGAGAGGGGCTCTGCGTCTTCGTGAGTTTAGCTCAGTTAGATAGGACAATGCATAATATATGCAAAGTCTGGACTTCAAATCCCGACCACCAAAAAAATATATATATATGTATGTTTTTTTTTTTTGGGGTGAAAACGTATATGTATGTAGTCATAAGGGTTTTACGACTAATAATATTAGAGGCCACATTTGCGGTATTGATATAAGGACTCAATGAGATAAGTAGATCTCATCTCACTTTTATTTCCTTTTCAAATAGATAGATGGAGTTGTTGCAAGCTTGAAGTTTTGCTCTTGAAGACTAGACTTCAAAAACTATTCTGTTAAAATTTTAGACGTAACAAATGAATTAATCATTAATTTAAACTATGAGAAATGTGTCTTGCACTTATGTTAAGGCAAGGATTTAATTTCCTCTAAAATTCGACTCAGTTATTTTAGTTAACCAGTATCATATATTAACATCCTCTATAACATTCCATAAAATTAAAACAGTGTATTATATTTGGTATCCAAGCTGGGGTATAACCTATAGGGTTGCTAGCATTAAACTTTCTAAGGTCAAGCATTTAATCAGGGCCATCAAGCTGCAATGTTGGTAACTTCAATCATCTTTGAAAGTTTCTTATCTATTTGTCTTTTCTCATTTTCTCCTCACAACTAGGGTTAAGAATTGATCAGGCTGATCGATAGAGACCTTTAACACTCTAGCCTACGTCAGATTTAGGTCGCACTAGACTTCATTAAATATACTAAGATTTGTTTAAAATACTATTTAGCTAAAAAGTAATACTACACTCCATACAATTTATTTTATCTAATTAATTAAAATTTGAATAATATATTTTATAATTATAATTATTATAATAATTTTTGCTCTTCGGGATTTAATCATAAATTTGTTAACTATTTCAGTAATTGAATCTTATTAGTAGGGGCCGGAGTTGTTCTTCGTGATGGAGGGAGATTGTGAGAATCCGGGACAGGATATGAGGTAGTGGTGATGGGTGGTTTGTGGAGTGTATGTCGAGGAAGGTGGGGGACGGGGCGGCCACTTCTTTATGGCGTGATTGTTGGTGTAGTGGCATCCCTTTTCGCTATCACTTTCGCCGTCTTTACGATTTGGCGGACAACAAAGTGATCATGGTTAAGGAAATGTCTCTATTAGGTTGTGGGTGTGGGAGGAGATGCTAGCGGAGTGTAGGGTATTACTACATGACGTTTCTTTGCAGGACACTACTTCTGATATGTGGCAGTGGCATTTGGACCCGACAGGGGGTTATTCTGTTCGTGGTGTTTATGACATGCTGACATCCTAGGAGTATGCACAGGTTCAATCAAGCATGAATTTAATTTGGCATAAACAGGTTCCATTGAAAGTGTCTATTTTATCGTGGAGACTACTACGTGATACACTACCAACAAAATCAAATTTGACGATCCATGGTGTCATTCCAGTAGAGGCGCAGTTATGTGTAGCTGGGTGTGGTCATGTTGAAGATGCTCAACATCTATTTCTCACATGTACATCTTTGGCGTCCATTTGGCTGTTGGTACAAGCATGGTCTTATACATTCATCTTAATAAATTTTTAAAGAAACTAAAAAAATCTTAATCAAATTTTTAAAAGGAAAACTCAAGCTTACTATATTATATAACCCCATGATAGGTTGTTATTTGTTACATATCAAGCTTAAGCCTTAAATTTCTTGATTTAGGAGTGGAAAATTGATTGATTACTTAAATCCACTTATTTAATCCGACAAACTCAAGTTAAAGCAAGTTTTAAAAACATAACCCCAACAAGCTAAATTACAAATCAAATGAAGTGGAAAAGGCAATCAAACAATTACCACTCGAGTCACATTGACAAGTATGATATATACATACATACACCCAGTTTCCTTTATAATAGATATTTTGGCTACTTTTATCATACTTTGATCGATGTGGGATTTCGCTCTTTGACACTAACGAATCCAAAACTACAGCACAATGAGACAAATCTTTTCTTAAAGCGACATTCAAAACCAAAGCAAACACACTCTTTGGTAGCGACAAATATATAGGACAGGAAGGTACAAACTCAGATGAATTCAAAGGGTGTGAGAGTAAGAAAAGCATTAAGTTGTTATAAAAACTCGTTATTTGGACCAATTTTAAATAAAAATATATCCACCATTGGCATCTGTCAAGGAAACAACTCACCACAAAATCATATTAGTGAAAATCTTTCATGATCTCAATATGAGCAAATCATAATTAAATAAAAGATTCAATGATTTTGAACTTGAATGAATGTATTATCAATGTATTGATACAACTAAAAAGATTAAATCAAATCTCACATCCTCACCACAATGAAAGTCAAGACAAAAACACACATAATTTAAACAACAATTATAAACCATCTTTAAAAAGCATTTCTCTTAATTTTCAATCAGTAACAATTATGGACCTACAATTTACTTGTTATCAGTTTCAAGTTTGCTAAAATAAAAATATACCTGCATGTTAAATGCAATCCGACTGTCTGAGACTGAGCACCATGTATCCGCTCAGTTAACAACCTATATTTTGACGAGGTAATGCGTGTACCTTTCAGATACACTCTCAGAAAAATCAATACCTTACGTTTGATAGGCAAATAAAGATTACATCCTGCATGTGTTTGGTCCAAAGCCAAATTGAAGATCAGTGCCTTGGTTTTGTTTCAACTGTAAAATTAGTCTATTAGTTAATTAGTCGATTTTAAATAAACATCAAATTACTTATTTAAATATGTTAACCTTAAAAAACTAACAAACAATATTGGATTTTTAAAATGTCAGACTCAGCCCTACAATATAAGCATATGATAGACTACATGTGAAGCTTAAGCTTTAAATTTATTGACAGATCGACTTATAATTTAAACTTTTTGCTTATAAATTTTTTAAAGACTAACTCAGCTCAACCTATTCTCACCTATGCCCACAACCAATCACACCACTAGAGCAGTCAAAACGGGCTACCCGGCCCGCGACAGTCTGGCCCATGACGCTCGGGCTTTTCCGGGCAGAGCCAAAAGGGCCCGGAAGATAGACGGACTCACAAATATTTGTCCAAACCTGGCCTTTGTGGACTACGGGCTTTTGGGCCAGCCCGATTACATAAAGTTGTTAATTTAAAAATAAAATATTAAACTACAAATAAAATATGGTTAGATGTGTATGCGCACCCTGGCTACTGTTGCTGCATCAAATTGGAATTCCACCTTAATTATATCTTATTTTTCATTTCCATATTTCCTTAGTTTTATCTATTTCCATGTGTTTTTGTGCGCTTTTGTGATCAGTTAGATCTGAGGCAATGTACTCAAGCAGTTTTGTCATAGCAAGACCTGTTTAATATGTATTTTCCTTTATGTTTTGTCATGTACCTATGTACTGTGATAGACATTTTGTGTATTAATATCTCATATGTATGAGTAGTTATGATATATCATATATGCTGGCTCATGTCTTAATGCTATTATATCTATATTCAAATGATTATGTTATGCTTTTTTCGCTGCATCCTATTTTCTTACCGCCTCTATGATCATGTTAATTGTTAGATAAATGTGTCTTGTGATAAACTACTTTTGTTCTTGTAAAGCATTCTTTAGTTAATGTCATTGTACTTTAAATGTACTCAATTGAATCATGATTACATTTTTATGGTGGGCAATAGAAAACTTTAACGTAAAAAAATAATTATAAATTAAACGAGCTACCCGCGGCCCGGTCGGGTTAGCCCGAGACGGGCTCGGACTAGAAAGGCCCCGGTTTTAAACGGGCCTAAATTTTTGTGTCCAAGCCCTACATTTTTTTGGGCTTTTGCGGACCGGCCCATTTTGACAGCTCTACACACCACAATAGTAGAATAAAAAATATTTATGTATGTTGTTGTGAAAAATAATTATTTATGTTAGTATACATCTTTAATATATATTCAGAAATAATCTTAATTGTTTCATATTTTTTAAAATAGAATAAAGAATTTTAAAAAAAACTAGAAGAGAGTATTAATCAAAATTTAAATTTAAATTAGGAGTGGGAAATTAATTAACTCCTTTAGTTACCCATCAAATCCGCCAAACAAACTCAGGGTGGAGATAAGTTTGGAAACCCAAATCTCACCGAGCTAAATTATAAGAGTAACCAAAGGAGGCAAACAAATTTGCCACTCCAGTCAAAAGGATAATTCGACAGGCTTACAACCAATTTCTTTTATAATAGATGTTTTGACTACTTGTCATAGTTTTGAACGGTGTGGGTCTTCTTTGCCACTGTCATGTCAAATCCAAAACTACAGAACAATGACACAAGTCTTATTTCTTAGTGCAACATTCAAAATCAAACCAAACGCACTCTTTGGTAGACACAATATATTCACTGACCAATATATTGTAATTGTTGTACAAAATATATAGCATACGAAGCAACAAAATCAGATGAATTTAGAGAGCTTGTGAATAAGAAAAGCATCAGGTTGTTAGAATAAAATCTAGAGACACTTGAATGATGGACATAGCCCATGTAAAAACAACTACTGAAATCTCAAGGCAGTAAAGGCCTCACTTTCAAAGCAGTTTTCTATGGCAAATGAGATTTAGGATCAAAAACCTCATTATTGTGATCAGTTTTTAATGAAAATCTGATTCTTGAATAACAGATTAGTGAAAGTCTTTCATGATTTCAATATTACAAGTGAATAATAGATTCAAAGATTTTGCATTTGTGTATTAACAATGTCTTGATACAACTAAAGGAAGTGTAAATCAAATCTCACATCCTCACCAAAAGAAAAGTCAAAACGAAAACTCACATCAAATAAACAGCACTGTTAACTCTCTGTATGATTGTTGATTGATCATTCATGGGAAGAATATATGTTTCATCATATTTCAAAACTACACATTGAGTACTTGTCATACTTTTGAACGGTGTAGGACTTCAACTTCACATCAAGTACTTGATATGCCTTAAAACACAATGTCACACATCTTATTCAATATCATAGGAAACACACTCTTTGGTAGAGAGTAGAGATAACATTTACACATCTACCAACATATTATTCTCACACCCTTAATTAGATATTCGTCTAAATACCATAAGTGGGAAAAACATACAAAATAAACAACGGTACTATGAAGGACTAAACACTATCAAAAAAATAAGCAATATACGATATAAAATACTGTAATTGCTGTACAAAATATATAGCACACTGATAGACAATTGGCAAGTGTATCAAATACTATCGAAGTAGTAAAAATATCGTTCCTCAAGGACTGGTTTTAACTTCAATAATTCAATTACGTTATTCAGAAGGATGTATAAAGTTCTTTTAATTTGCCACTAGGCAGTTGGTTTGGTTTGATTTGATGAAATCAAGTAACTAAAACTAAAGGTTGATTAGAAATATATGGAGAGGGATGAGATCGGGTTTGTCGAATCCTCTAGTGTTTCCCTAGTTGGTATACTTTGCTTATTCTTATGAATGAATTTCTAGTTCATGATAATTAACAAAATAGTCCTAATCAATCCCTTGAGTTAGGACCCTCTTCTCAAATTACAGCCCCTAATTCCTTAGGTGGTCTAATAATCGTTGAAGGTTTACAGTACGTTAATCTAACATCACTAATAAACGATTATCCATTCCTAGACTAACCATGTTTATTAGAACAATTCAATTAGGTCTAAGTCGAAAGCTAGGGTCAATAGTCATTCGTTCTCACTGATTTATATGTGATCAAGATATAAAAGCATTAAGAACAATTGAATTGAATAAAAACTAGATTGTCATTCATAAAAAATAGAGTTTCAAAACAACATGGATCAATTAGGGTTACACAGATTCATCTCAGACCCAATCTCTGAGGAATTTAGCTACTCATAATTGAGTTAATGAATAGCATAATCAATGAAATAATTAAAACATACATGAACTGAATTAAAGATGAAGAAATCGCCCTTCAAGCAGTCTTCAAGTCTCAAAATTGCACTTTTGCTCTCCAAAATCGTAACCCTTGTTTCTGGAACTGACTTCAGCTTAAATAGGAAATATTTTCTGCACCAAAAATCGTGTCACGCCTATAAAAATCGTGTCACGCCACCAGCAAAATCGTGTCACGCCACCAGAAATCGTGTCACCAGAAATCGTGTCACGATTTCAGTGGCAGAACCAAACCTTCATTCTGGACCAAAAATCGTGTCACGCCTCTGAAAATCGTGACACGATTGCCTATTTTCAGCACTTCCAGAATTTCTGCTTTTCACACCCCCAGATTGTCTAAAATTGCTACAGGCTCAATAAAAACATCAACACAACTGTTTCTTCAAAATCTTCTATTTTTCTTGCTTTCCTTGTTGTTTAAGCTTGCTTGTGAACTCAAAACATCATGAAAATGACACTAAAAATAACATAATGACTACTGTCATCACACAGAAAGCAACAAAATCAGATGAATTCAAAGCGCAAGAAACTTTACATTCTTGTATTTATCAACCACACTTATCCTTCTCAGACATGTCATACTCATGAACTTCTACTCGAAACAGTGTCAACTCCGGAACAGAAAGCGTGAACTTAGGCATATCTTCCAAGAAGACAACCAATTATTTTCTACTCCATTGACTTAATTTTTTTTCATTATAGTATGAAATGGATCTCCAGAAATTTCCACCTGCATAAGACGTTATCAAATAGATTTGAAATTATATAAGCACTAAAGGGAAGTTATCCCTCATCATATGTAATACGCTGCTAGGAAGCAATAGAAACATATGAATTTATAACTGGAGCATAATTGTTTTGATAAGCTTATAACACAAGTGATCAGCGCACAAGTGCTTATGGATAAGATGTTTTCATAAGTTATCTTGAAGGGTTTATCTCTATAAGATGAAAACAACCCATGGACATACCAAAAAATGTTTTCATATGCTCTCTTGAAGAGTCTCTCAAGTGCTTACGAGTAAGAAAAGTACGACCTTTGTTAGAACCTAGTTCGAAGACACTTGAAAAAGATGCAGATGATGTACATAGACCTTGTAAAAGTCTGGAAAGGCCTAATCTTCAAACTAATTTTCAATGGCAAAAGGAAAGTCAAGACAAAAACGTACATCCACTTTGAGACATTCAGGACAATGCTCTCTTGAATATCGCACTAGTCCCTGTGGAGACGATAACATAAATACTTACTTTTGATACTACATCAACTGGGCAGGTTGTAAAGATACCAGAAGATCCATTTCAGGACAATGCTTTTTCATAGGTAAATCATTGATTTCTTGGAGAACTAAGAAACAAATTATTGTTTCTAAATCATCTTCAGAGGTAAAGTATAGGGCACTTGCATCAACTTCATGTGAAATGTAATGGTTATTGTATTTGTTGAAAGACCTTCAAGTTCAATGTAGTAAAACTCTTGTGATTTATTGTGACAACTTGAGTGCCATTTATATAGCTGCTAATCCTGTATTTCATGAAAGAACCAAGCATTTGGAGATTGATTGCCACATTGTTAGAGAAAAGGTGCAAGCAGGAATATTGAAACTCTTGCCAGTTTCTTCAAAGGAGCAAGTAGCAAATTTCTTCACAAAATCCTTACTTCCTCAACCTTTCAATAGTTTGTTATCCAAGTTGGGGATGGTCAACATATACCAACCTCCAACTTGTGGGGGGGCTATTACACCATGAGCACAGTGTATCAAAAGAGAGTGAAACATAAGATTACTTGGAGTATAAGTAACTAGTGATAATACAATTAGCTTAAGTGTAGTACAGTTTTATCTTGTATAAATATGTTTGTACATACTTCATTCTCAAGTAATAGGAATCATTTTCATAGTTTCATAATATAATGTCCATAGGTTCCGCCGTCTTTTTGATTTGGTTGAGAACCAATTTGTGTCAGTTGCTGATGTGAGTAATTTAAATTTGGGAAAAAGGGGAGGTGCTTGGTCTTGGCGTCGGAGGTTACTAGCTTAGAAGGAGAAGGAGGTGAGTGATGTGGATTGTTGTATAACATTTTTTGCACGAGGGAGTGGATAACACTTGAGATTGACAGCTAGACCCCGACAAAGGGTATACAACTTGCGGGGTATACAATATGTTGACAAATGTTGATGAGTTTTCTCGATCTAAATTCACAAGCATGTTATGGCAAAAGGAATCTCCTTTAAACGTGACGTTGCTTGGTTGCGGTTATTACAGAACATGATTCCTATTAGAGATAACTTGTTCTGGCGACGAGTGTTAGCGCAAAATAATATTCTTTATTCGGGTGGGTGCGGCATTAAGGGGACTGTCAATAATCGTTTTCTTACTTGTTCGTTTTTCGGCTGTCTTTGGCACTTTTTACTTCAATGATTAAAAATGCATTATGTTTGTCCTTACACTATTGTTCAGCATGTTAGTCAACTTGGTAACTTAATTAGGAAGGTTTTTGAAGAAATTACAGTCTACTTTTCATCTAATCTGGCTAGCTACAGTGTGGATTATTTGGAAAGAGAGAAACTCTTGAATTTTTCAACTTAAACAGATTTCAATTCAGCAACTTGTCAATAAAGCAAAGATATTAACCTCTTCATGGTTGAAAGTGAAAATCCCGGTTTTGTCTTTTGATCTTCAACTATTGTGGCATAGTCCAGTTGTTTGTATGGGTTTTGTTACATAGTCGTGAGGTTTTTTGTTTTTTATTTTATGCTCGACTTGTACTTTGATACTCTAGTGTCGTTTCCAAGTACCCATGTGCTGGTTTTGACACTTGGCCAAATTAATATATTTTATTTTGGTGTTTTAAAAAAAATTAAATTAAATTTGATGATTTTATGTTTATTTCTTCGATATTCATTTACAAATTCCATTCATTCATGTTTTTTAAGATCTATAAAGATAAAAATCAATATTAATCATAAATTAGGGTTGGCAAAAAAGAACCAAGAGATTAAAGCAACCCAATTAAACTCAAGGGAAGACCAAACACCAAAAATTGGGATGTCTTACCCATTGGGACTGTTTAAACCCCAATACAACAGAAAGACATGTTTACCACTCGGAAGGAGTTTAACCTTTATAATTGATCTATGGGATACTTACCACACTATTGAACGGTGTGGGACTTAACCTGTGCCACTAATGTTAAAATCCAAAACACAAGACACATCTTATTTCTTAGAGCATCATTTCATAATCAAACAAAACACACTTTTGGTACAGACAACATATTCATCCACCAATAATTATTCTCACACCCTTAGATATTCGTGTAAATATCATAAGGGCAAAAAACATCAATAAAATAAACAGTATATGGTGCTACTACATACAATCTCTTGCGTTATAATGTAATGGCTGTACAAAACATATAGCAGAGGATACACAAAATCAGATGAATTCAAATCGCATGAGAAGCTTTACATTGTTGTATTTATCTCCTTTGCGGGAATGTAATGGAATTGCTCGAATTCCACTTCTTAGTTCCCACACAGGTAAGCATGTTTGGCCACCAAAGTCATCCTTCTCAGACATGTCATACTCATGAACTTCTATGCGAAGCAGTGCCAGCTCCGGAACTGAAAGTGGGAATTCAAATACCTCATTCCAAGAAGGCAACCAGCTATCCTCTATTGACTTGGTTTTTTTCATAACAGTGTCAAAAGGGACACCAGCAATTCCCACCTGCATAAGAGTTTATCAATTAGAGTAGAAATGATAGAAGCACCGAAGGGAAGTTATCACTTATTATATTCATATCTAATAGACTGCAAGGAAGCATTAGAAAAATATATGGATGCTATAACTGGAACATAACTGTTTGGATAAAGCTTAATTAAGTATTTATAACATAAGCATTTATCATATACATGCTGAAGTATAAATTATTTCAATAACAAAGGATAAAACAAAGCAAAATTCTTTGCTTATAAGCTGTTTTCTTAACCTATCTTAGAGAGCTTTTGGAATTAAGCTGAAAACAGCTTATAGACATGTCATAAGTTGTTTCTATAAGCTTTCACAAACAGACTCACAAGTTCTTATGTCAATAGATAAGTTTAATAAACTAACTTATACAGGCCCAAAAATTATCTTAAGTCTTAGCATACCCTTGCATAGAAGTCTGGAGGTGAGAATTGATCAAAATGTGTATGCTTGAAATCATAATACCATCCTTCTCCCATATATACAGTCACCTAATTAAGAGTAAGAAAAGTATGACCTTTGTTAGAATCAAGTCTAGAGACACTTAATGATGGACATGTCACATAGCCCTTGCCCCTTGTAAAAGTCATTACTCAAATCTCAAAGCTGTAAAGGCCTCACCTTCAAAGTAGTTTTCAATGGCAAATGAGCTTTAGGATCAAAAACCTCATTAATGGGACCAGTTTTCAATAGAAAATCAGGTTTTTTAACAAAACCACATCCTCCATTGGCTTTAAACATTCCTTGCATCAACCAAAGAGATCTCCCATAACCCTGCCAAAGAACCACCCACAGCATAAATAAATATATTAATGGAAATCTTTCATGATCTCAATATCATAAGTAAATAATAGATGTCATAACAATGTCTTGATACAGCTAAAAGGAAGTATTAATCAATTCTCACATCCTCACCACAGTGAAAGTCAAGACAAAAACACGAAATAGACAATGATTATAACTCATCCTTAAAAATTATTGCCTCGAATTTTCAATCAGTAGCCGTGCTAGACCTCACAGGATTCTTGTTATATATTGAAGCTTGCTAAAAAAATAAAAAATAATACCTGCATGTTAAATGCAACCATCTGAGCTCCATGCATCCACCCAATTAATGGATTATAATTTGATGAGGTAATGCGTGTACCTTTCGGATACACTCGCAATATATTCTGCTGAGTGAACCTGTCAACAATCAGAGGATCAATAACTCACATTTCATTTGCAAATAAAGAACACATCCTGCAATGTGTTTGTTCCAAAGCTAATTGAATATAAATGCTTAATGTTTGTTTCAATTTTAAGCGAATGAAAAAACTGTTCGATATGCCATCTAAAAAACAGTGTACTAAGAAGACAGTCGGTGAAACCATTGTCAAGGACAAATACTTTTTTATTTTATTTTTTTAAAACTCGATATCCGATCCAAGGAATCAAGGACAAATATTTATCTCATATTTATTTAATCCGGTAACAATAAAAGGATCGAATCAACAGTCAATGCAACAGGTAAAATTATACTACATTTTCATTACAAAATACAAAGACTTGTAGAAAGTTCAATATCATACTAATACCTGACAATTTCTTTTCCATATGTTTCAGCAGCCTTTTCGAGCTGTGACTCACTTAAACTTAGACGTCTCACTTTATCAGGCTCCACTTGGAGACATTCCACTATTCCACCTTTAGGCTTCCCAGCATGAATAGCAATTAAGCGTCTGTAGTCATCTGATGTATTTTGACGTGCCTTTTCCACTTCATCGGAATCTTCCTCCTCCTTAAGATCATCTTCATCGACACCACTGTTTTGCTAAAGATAGAAAGCAATAAAAATGAACCAACCAATCTCACATACAAAATTAAATGTCCTTGCAATTTATATACAACATTAAGCAAGTATCAGACCTTGTAATCAGCTATAGTGCCGCCTCTCAAACTAGGGACTTCTTTGCCCCAAGCTTCTTCATCACCTAAAGGCTTTCCCTTCTGTGATTCCTCCTTTTCCTTTTCTTCTTTTGCTTCAAGGTACTCCTTAGGCGGCTTTGTTGATATGATAATCCTTTTTTTAAGTGAATCAGGTGAAGGAAATTCCTTCAAGGTTTCTGAGGTAGGACAAAACAGTATGTCTCCAAATGTTTGAGTAACCATCTAAAAATTGAACAGGACTATCAACTGTCAGCTACTGTAATTTGTTGTGTTCAATTATTGAACAAAAACAACGTTTTTAACAATAAATCATAGTATAAATTCCAATAACTAACCTGAGCCACTTTGGCCTGAAGATCAGGAGTAAGGTGGTCTTCTAAGGTTATTACAACCGGATATTCAGACGCAACGAAGGCATACTCCTTAATAGACGTCAAACATTTGATAAGTGCCACAGGAGTCGTCAATGTCCTGTAAGATTACATCATTTTGTTGCCATTAGTAAATAGATGGATGAATCCTCGTCAAATTGTTGGAGATATAATTCAAACGCTAAACTTACATTCCATGAAGGACATCAATATCATCCTTGGAGTCATTAGGCCATATATCCAATTCAATCACCCTAACACCTCTCTGAAGTGCTTTGATGATGGGGGCATCACTGCAGTCACTACTGAGCTGATTTCCAGTTAGATATGAATTATGACCAGTGAATATGTAATAATGTGACAATGGTAAACTCATATCTTGGTGCACCTGAAATCACACAAAGAAACAGCATTAAGTAAACAAACACCATTATCACACCAACATAGTTCATAAAAATTACACACAATATAATATCAATAATTCAACACCGAAGTGCATGTTTGGATTTGGGGTGACAAAAATATTTGAATGAATTGATTTTAGTTGTTTTGTTTCACTTCAAGATGCCTTAGAAGTGCTTTTCAAGTGCCAAAAGCAACTCTAACTATATAAATTATGTTTGGCATTTTTTGAGAAATCAATTTTGGGGACTAAAAGCAATTCTACTTGAAGCTACTATTTGTAACCTTTGATTCTAGAATTGATTCTAACACACAAATTTAGAATTCAACTCACTTTTACATGAATGCATCCAAACACAAATCACTTTATTTACAACTCACTCTTAGTCAGAATCAATTCTTGCCAAAGCATAATCAAGCATACACTTAAAAGTGAGTTACATGTAAAGTGGTATATGTTTGGATACATTTACGTAAAAGTGAGTTGAACAACAAATTTTATTGTAAAAACAAAGGCTACGAGTCCTAGCTTCAATTTAGAATCAATTCTAAAGTCAAAATTAATTATACTCAAGAGCATCGAAACATGTCACAATCAATTTTACATCTCTAAAATCAATTTTGTATGCTCCAAACTAGAGCCAAACATAGGTTAATCAAGTTATTCCAATTATAGAAATTATGATGATAACCCAATATTATTATGAGTTACAAACCTACCATTTACAAATTTAATTTAATAGCCAACAAGGTTAATTAATATAAACTTTAATGATTAAAAGAAAATCCATAACACCAAAAAGAAATTGAACAACTATAAATTCAACTAAAATTAACCAAAAAAGTAAAAGAAAAAAGATTACCCCAGTGGAAGGTAAGAGAGGAGGGTTACTATCACCGAAGAGAAACTTGAAGAAACTTTCAAGATTAAGACCTCTACGATGAAAGATACTCAAATGTTTATGACCATCAATGATTGCTTGTGTTTCTTCTTCTGTAATCTTCTCTTCTTTCTGCACTTCAATCAGAAAGCTTCTGAGGTGAGATGCTGTCATGATCCCGCCTTCATCAGAGTAACGATCATAAAGCTCCTTTATCTCCGGCGGTGCCTCCGATACGCCGAGTTTAAACCGGCGCCGGCAGCAGAAACATACGCTGTATGTTTGTTTTTTCGGTTTAGAAGACATTTTTTGATATCTTTGTTTGTGTTGTTTGTTTCACTAAGAAACACAAACACAAAAACCACTCTCTGTGTTTTAAGATAAGAATAACTGATTAACTAACTAGCTATAAGCGCGTGGTGTTCGTGTGATCGTGTTTTGGTTAGTACGTGTGAGTTTTTTGTTTAGAGGATAATCTTTTTATTTTATTTTTAAGGGGAATGGATACGTTTCTTGTTTTGTTGGCAATCGATGAAAGAAAGAAAAAGAGACAGATGGTACAAGAAAATTCTTAAGAAATAATGTTGTTGGGACCTGTTTGGGACCCACGTTGCAACCTACTTTCAATTCAATGAAAATGAAAATGTTGGACATGGCACATGGCATCCTTGGATTGAATGAAGTAGCATGTCATGTCATGAGTTGTTATTTTTGGATTGTTAGAACTAGATATTTTTTAATGGCAAAGATTAGTACACTAATCCGGTACTTATTGCATGAGTAATGATGATTTAACAATTATTTTGGTATAACTTTTGAGACAATTTTGTTGTTTTATCTTCTCATTGGTCAAAAACAATAGAAAAACAAAAAAGGAAGAAAGAATAAAAAGATAAGGTGACTATGAGAGAACGTTATACCAAAATTGTATCAAAATGGTTGTACAAATATCATTTCTATTTCTATGTTGTATTGTCCTGCATTCATGTATATGCTGCAAAACGTGCTTCCAAATCCTCTGTTAATATGTATGATTGCTGAACTACTTTGTACGTGGCCGCATCAAATGGAGTTCATTTAAGTATATAATTAATTTTAGGTTGACAAAAATTGATTTTGTAATATTATTTGTGATTAAAATAATTCTGATTAAACATGAGTTGAACTTTAAATTTGGATATAAATATTAATTCAAGAATTAAAAGTTACAAAACCTAATTTTAAATATAATCGATTTTTGACAAAAGCAAGTCAAACATATTAGTATTTAATTTTGGAACATCTAAAAGTAAAACTAAATATACACTAAGTATGATTGGATTTGATATAAATGTGACAAAATCATTCTGAACCAAAGTAAATTTATATAATGTATGTTTCAACAAAATTACATGTGATCATGATTTTGTCAAACTCATCATGATTTTAAACATGCACAATTTGAATGATAGTCGAAAAAGTACTATTCATCAATGGAGTTAGGTCTAATAGAAAACATTTCACTCTTACAACCTGATAAATCAATATATGCGGAGAGAAATGTCTATGTTTAGCACCTGACAGTGTATCGAACAAATTAAATAAAACACTACAGGAAAAAGAAAAAAAAAGAGCACTATACCAATTCTACCGTTTAACATTTTTGTTGTATTAATCTTTTCATATGAAAATTATTGCACTAAATTAAGTATGAAATATTTTGCTGAAGGACAATGTTGGACCCACCTACATCCATGCACCAGTTTCCTTATTTAGAGGGTATGGCATCACATTCGAACCTATATATAATGGCTTTCTGGTCTCAGGTCTAGCATCAATGCGCACCATATTAACAAACTTGTATGCTAATAATTATTTTTTAAATCTAAATAAATATCCCTGGTAAAATATTGGTACTTCTTTTCTTGTTGTCTATAGACAAATTGACAATCACCACCTGAAATCCACACATAATTGCAAGATCTTATGTTCAAACACAGTTGAAAGTGTTTAGTCTAACAATATTGATATTTGTAAGTTGAGTTGGATTTTACGGACAAAATAGGTAACATTGACATGGTAATCAAAACCCACAATACTATTTCAAGCAGCTCAACATATAATCATTATGCTCTGAACAAAAAGATCTTATAATATAAAGAAAAATGATAATGTGCACGAGAAAAATCGTGCAAATCACACGAATCCGTAAAAGAGGGAGTTTGCCATTGAATTACTGTGTTTTTTAATTCTTATTTGCCTAACAATATTTATGACTATCTTTCCACCTTCCATTGACGGTGGTTACCAACTCAATATCGTAGCTTTTGCTTGGTTTCTATATTCACTTCATCTTCTTTTCATGGTTCTTTAATTTTGCATGGAATATGACCAAGGAAAAGAAATTCAATTCACTCACGTCTTTGTTTTGTCTTTTCTCTTTTCTCTTATTTGTCTTCTTAATAACTGGTAACTAGTATACATCTTATTTTATGAAAATACTAGCAGTCCAATAGTATGTAATGCTTTACTGTGTTTTTTTTGTTTACCGGGCAAATTGTAGGTTGTTTAACGCGCGTCGTGCTTGTTCGTGTATCAAGAGTGTCGTGCTATATAGCACAACTCTAATATAAATACTTAGACTAACCAAATTGTTACAACATTTTCAAAGTTTCTAGGTGGAAGCCAAGTAAAAGCTTGACAGAGTTATATTTCTTTCCCTTTCTGTCACACAAAGCAACAGACCGAAATCCATGTCTTAGCTCTGATACAGGCAAACAAGTCTGTCCAGCAAAATCATCTTTTGCCTGATCTTTATCCTTTACTTCGATCCGGAGCAATGCAAGCTCCGGAACTGTCAAACGGAATTCAAACTCTTCGCCCCAAATAGGATACCAGTTGTCCATCTTTACACTTGTTTTCTTCTTGGCACAATCAGCTCTCACTCCAACAATAGAAACCTGTCAGATAGTTTTATATGATCAGGCAGTAAGGGGTTAAAGCATATACTTTTAAATCTCTTTCATAGTTATGGTATACTATAAGGGGTTAAAGATTCATGTAGTCTGCTATCAAATTGGTGTATTTTAATCTTAATGTGGTATAATGTTTGAGTCCATGTCGAATTCTAGTTCGATTTATCTCCTTTTGTAATTGAGTTTGAGTAGTTTTTTTAATACCTTTGTGTAAAAGTCTGGTGGAGAGAATTGATCGAAGTGCCTTCGACTAAAATCTGAACTCCAACCAACTCCTTTGTATACTTTTACCTGTTGTTGAATATGAAAAATATTCATATGTAATGAAACAACTTATTTTCTTTTAGTAAAGTGGTTAAAGGTACACTCACTTTAAATAGCTGCTTCACTGGCAACCTTCTTTTAGGATCAAAAGCCTCATTATTTGCAACTTCTTGAATTAGAAATTCAGGTTTTTTCACATAACCGCACCCTCCATTCGCTTTGAACATCCCTTGCATCAACCGGAGTGGTTTGCCATGCCCCTGTCATAGAAAGAAAAAAAAAAAGTCCCTTAGAGTAAGACAGACCATGCAATATGTCGATGTCTGAAAATCATGGTTAAATAGGTTTGATGGATGGTTAACCAAGTATTTGAACTGTATTATTAACCATGTAAATTGTAATCGAACTTGCTATCAAATTTTGGGATAAAATGTCAATAATCAAATACGAAAAACACAATTCCAACCTGCATATTGCATGCAACCATCTGGGCTCCATACATCCACCCTAAAAGTGGCCTAAAATTTGAGGATCGGACACGTTCTCCTTTAGGATAAATTCTGAGGATATTTTTCTGTGTGAACCTGAAAAAAATATACATGTGAATTAAGAAGAAGTTCTGAATTTCTTCTCACTCAAACTGTAGAAATGTTAATCTTCAAGTAAGTTTGATAGGCACCTAATTAGGTCAGGACCATGAGATTTAGAAGCAGTTTTGAGTTTCTTCTCACTTAAACTTAGCCTTCTGACTTTACCACCATCAACTTTTAGTATATCCTTCATGTTACCTTCTGATTTTCCACCATGAATTGCAATCAAATGTTTGTATTGAAGTGCAACTTGCTGGTTTGATTTGTAAGCATTTGTATTTATATCTTCCTTGTCTTCATCATTTACACTCTGCCATCCATAAAATGAGAAATATTTAAATACACGGTTATCAAATCGAGATTCATATTGTGAATCTGAAAAAACTTATTTTCTAAATTGCAAACTGAATCTTATTATTAATGGTAAGATACATTGCTAATAAAAAAAAGTTACTGGCCGTATAAAGTTCACAAAGAAAAAGTGGCTGACTACACAAAGTTTAGGCAATTATTCATTGGAATGAATCGAGAATTGGGATTCATCTTATAGTGAATCGGGATTCAACATAATGGATCGGATTCATGTCCAAAAATAGATGCACGAGTTCATATCAATTATGTTCTATTTTGTATCAAATCTAAATATGAGTCACATAGTGCAAGAACGAATAATTCACATTTTGTTTTCCTTTTTGAAGAATGAAATAATGGAATATATGATTCCCTCACCTTTTCTTCAGTTTTCAGTTTAACCATAGAATCTTGCAATTCCAATGATTCGTCTTCAGATGATTCACATCCATTTAACACCTGATTGCTGACACTATCAGATTGATTATATTCTTTTGGTGATTTAGTTGATATAAGTACCATATTTTTGAGTGATGCTGGCGAGGGAAATTCTGTTGAACAATCTGTCCCAGGACGATAAAGCATTTTTCCAAATATTTGAATTGCTATCTGCATGAATAGAAAAAATCATGATGACGCTTTAGATTCATAGAGTTGACGTTTAAGATTGAAGACATGTATGTTGTCCGACACCTGATGGTGTCTGACAACGATACGTATATTACATTCAATCACTTCTATTTCTCAAATTATTATCAGTGCTTTATGGTTGAAAGTGATTGTTGACAAAAAAAATGCTTACTTTTGCAAAGTTATCCTGAAGTTTTGGTGTTAGGTGCTCTTCTAAAGTTAGAATCACCGGAAATTCAGATTTGACAAAAGCATATTCTTTTATGGCTTCCAAACATTTGGTGAGTGCAACTGGAGTGGTAAGAGTCCTGCATTGATTTCAAGAAATAAGACCATAAGATATAAGAAAGCAATCATCCAACT